>OBLI01003747.1_pt1 | contig 11397 bp, 7 predicted proteins | sample 1519701 | NCBI WGS metagenome assembly OBLI01 (sample SAMEA3663005, study PRJEB22513) | pig gut metagenome | biome: pig gut; feature: pig-associated habitat; material: faeces | place: France | collected 2012 | reverse complement strand
TTTTTCCGGTCTGGAAGATGAGACTTATGAGAATTTCAATCCGGACACCGGGGAGATCCTGCTTGGCGATATTGTGATATCCGTTGAAAAAGTAATGGAGCAGGCCATGAGCTACGGTCATTCGCCAAAACGGGAATATGCGTTTTTGATCTTACATAGTGTGCTTCATTTGCTGGGATACGATCATATGACCGATGAGGAACGGATCGTGATGGAAGCCAAGCAAAATGAAATTCTTGACGATTTAATAATATATAGATAAAGGGGTTGGATGGTACCGATGAAAAAAAAGTTTTTGAAAGCCTTACTGATCACAATGCTTGGTTCTGTGTTCCTGCTGGTTGGATGCGGAAAGAAAACAGAACCGAATATGAATGAGTTGACACTGCCCGTGGAGACAGAGGAGGAACCCGAGGTGGAAGAGGAGCTGCCGGAAGTAAATCTGCATGAGGGAGAGCGGCAGGATCTTCTGACCGGACAATGGGTGCCGGAGGAAACCGCAAAAAAACGGCCGATGGCAGTGATGATCGGAAATACCGTAGATGCGCTTCCGCAATATGGTGTCGGAGAGGCAGATGTATTATATGAATGTCCGGTTGAGGGCGGACTGACGAGACTCATGGCAATATTTTCCGATTATACAAAGGCAGAAAAGATAGGTTCGGTGCGAAGCTGTCGTCTGTACTTTGCATATTTTGCAAAAGAATATGATGCGATGTATACTCATTTCGGACAGGCAGTTTATGCACTTGATTTTCTAAACAGCGATCAGATTGATAATTTAAGCGGACTCGACGGAAGTATCAGCAGCACATTTTACCGGGATTCTTCCAGAAAGGCACCGCACAATGCCTTCACTTCACCACAGGGATTGGATGAGGGAATCGCAACCAAGAATTACCGGACGGAATATGACGAGGAATATACAGGACATTTCCTGTTTGCAGATCCTGACGAGGACAAGATCGTTTTAGACGGAGCAGACGCTGCCGTAATGAGACCGGGATATCCGATCGACAAGCCGTGGTTTGTCTATGATAAGGATACGGATACCTACAAGCGTTTTCAGTACAAGCAGGCACATATTGACGGAGCGGACGACAAGCAGCTGAGCTTTACAAATGTCATTTTTCAGAATATGGATTATGAAGTGATCGATCAGAAAGGCTATCTGGAATTCAATACCGTCGGCACCGGTACAGGAAAATACTTCACGGGTGGAAAAGTAGTGGATATCACCTGGAAAAAAGAGGATATCAATTCTCCGGCAATTTTTTATGATGCAAGTGGTGCGCAGTTGAAAATGAATCCGGGAAAAACCTGTGTATGTATTATTGAAACCGCATCGGTAGATAATATCAGTATCTATGCGTCAGAGAATGAATTTGAAGCACCTCAGCCGTAGGGCATGTGTGGAAAATGGATACACAATAAAACTTGATATGTAGCGTCGGTTCAAAGAAAGATAATCATATGAGTCAGAAAAAAATATCATCAGTTGAGAAACAAAAAAATTCAAATACCGGATTTCTTGTTCAGGGATCCATATTAGCTATCGCTTCGATCATCAGCCGGATCATCGGTCTTTTATACCGCAGTCCTTTGACTGCCATCATCGGGGATCGGGGAAATGATTATTACAGCACTGCATTTGAGATCTATTCTCTGCTGCTGTTGATCTCCTCGTGCAGTCTGCCTCTGGCCGTATCCAAGATGGTCTCTGCCAAGGTTTCGCAGGGGAAGGTGAAGGATGCGTACCGTGTGTTTAAATGTGCGTTGGGATTCGCAGTATGCAGTGGACTTGCCGCTGGGCTGAGTGTCTATTTCTTCGCCGATTTTTTTGCGAATCTGTTAAAGACACCGTTTAGTATCTATGCCTTGAGGGTACTTGCTCCAACACTGTTTATTGTCGCAATCCTTGGTGTGATCCGTGGCTTTTTTCAAGGGCTTGGAACAATGATGCCAAGTGCCATCTCACAGATTGTGGAACAGATCATCAATGCGATTGTCAGTGTGGTTGCCGCTTATTTTCTGTTCCAAAGAGGCATGACATTAGGAGCGGTTCTGGGCAATCAGGAGGATTACAGTGCCGCCTTTGGTGCTGCCGGCGGAACGCTTGGAACCGGAGCAGGAGCGGTGGCAGGATTACTGTTTGTGGCATTTGTGTTTTTTGTATACCGTCCGGTTTTCAAACGCAGGATCCGGCGCAGCAAAGCAACTTCTCAGGAATCCTATGCTTCGATCCTGCGGGTACTGATCCTGACTGTGATACCGGTATTGCTGTCAACGACACTCTATAACCTGAGTGCGATCGTCGATCAGGGATTGTTTAAAAATATTGCAACGATTCAGGGATATACTGCGGATCAGATCCACACCTTCTGGGGTGTGTTTGGCGGCAAATATCGGGTACTGGTCAACGTACCGATCTCGATCGCAGCGGCAGTCGTGTCCGCAAGTGTGCCTGCCATTACGGCAAGCTACGCAAACAAAGACCATGAAAGCGTGGTACAAAAGACGGGGAATGCCATTCATTTCAGTATGGTCATCGCATTTCCTTGTGCGGTAGGATTGGGCGTGCTGGCATCTCCGGTCATGCAGCTTCTGTTTCAGGACAGTTCGCCGCTGGCAGCTCAGATGCTTCAGATCGGTGTGATCTCCGTTGTATTTTATTCCTTATCCACGCTGTCAAACGGTATCCTGCAAGGTATCAACCGTATGAGGGTTCCGGTTATCAATGCAGCTATCTCTCTGGTACTTCAGGCACTGCTTCTGGTACTTTTGATGTTCGCATTTCGCTTGAATATATTTGCCGTGATCTGGGCAAACACATTTTTCGCGGCAATCATGTGTTTTTTGAATCATTATCGGATTCATAAGGAATTACACTACAAACAGGAGTGGAAAAAGACGTTTCTGATCCCGGCAGTATGTTCCGTGATCATGGGTGTGGTTGTTTATCTGATCTATTTTCTGACGCATCTGATCCTTCGTTCCAATACGATCAGCACCATTCTGGCAATTCTTGTGGGTGGTTTTGCATATTTTGTGCTGATGATCGTATCCAAGGGTATGACAGAGGAAGATCTTTTGGCATTTCCGGGTGGAAGGACATTGATCACGTTTGCTCGCAAAATGCGTTTGCTTTAATGAAATAACAAAATTTGTATAGTTTGTTTCATTTTGGGTAACCCTATAAAAAAAGATACATGGGGTGATAGCTTGAAACGAACAATCATATATGAAAGACAACCGAATCATCAATCTTCAGATTCCAATAAAAATCTGATCCGTTGGGCGCTTGTCATCAATATTATTTTGCTGGCTGCACTGATTTTGGTAATCGGTCGTGTCCGCCTGACAGGAGAGGAAGGCATTGCTGATACGCAAAACTACGAGGATACCGTATCGGTTCAGAAAAAAATCGAGCCGGAAAAGTCTTCCAGGTCTTCGTCCGATCCGAATGAACAAAATCAAAATTATTATATTTTACGGGTGAACCATGGTTATTTAGAGGCGTACCTCGCTGACGGAGAATGTTATATGGAGACGGAAATTGCATATGATCTGTTGCCGGATCGGTTAAAAGAGGAAATCAGGGAAGGAAAACGTTTTCAGACAGAAAGCGAATTGCTTTCATTTTTGGAAAGCTATTCGAGTTAATTACTTGGTAATGATCATGAAAGATAAAAAGATATGGGATGTCATTGTCGTAGGAGCCGGGGCATCCGGACTGATGGCTGCGATTCATGCTGCCAGGGCCGGAGTACGTGTTTTGATTTTGGAACATATGGATCGACCGGCAAAAAAACTATGCATGACAGGAAACGGAAAATGTAATTTTACAAATAACGAGCAGGGCGTGTCACATTATCATTGTGCGGACCCTGCATTTGTCATGTCTGTATTGAATCACTATTCAAAAGATGACACGATTCAGTTTTTCCGTGAGCTGGGTGTACGGCCGGTAATGGTAAAAGGCGGGTATTATCCGGCAAGCGGACAGGCGATTACGATGAGAGAAGTGTTATTGCAGGAACTGCATCGCCTGAATGTGAAAATTTTGTATGAAATTGGAATCCGTTCGATCAAAAAAGAGCAGGACTCATTCGTTTTTTATACGAAATCCGACACATATCAAGCAAAAAAATGCATTCTTGCAACGGGCGGAAAAAGCTATAAAAAGACCGGATCAGATGGAAGCGGATTTCTATATTTAGATGAATTTTCACATCATGTCCGAAATCTTGTTCCGGCTCTTGCCGGCTTGCAGTCGAATCTTGCATTTTTTAAGAAGGTTGCAGGAATTCGTGCAGGAGTTTGTGTGAAATCTTACACAGATAACGTGCTCGTTCGAGAAGAAAGAGGCGAACTTCAGCTCACCGATTACGGTTTGTCGGGAATCTGTATTTTTCAGTTGAGCGGACAGCTTTCAAGAGCACTGATCGCACACAAAAAGGCGGAGGTGGCAGTAGACTTTGCACCGGAGTTTGCCGATGCCAAGGAGCTGCGTCACCAATTACATACCTTGCTTCACTCCAAATTCATGAAACAGAAAACGGTGTTACAAGCGCTTAGCGGATACTTCCATGAAAAGCTGATTGCCGCACTGCTTGCGGAAGCCGGTATTGACCCGGCGCTTCCTGTCACAAAGCTGGAGGATGAAGCGCTAAAGGGACTTTGTGTGCGGATCAAAGATTTTCGAGTGCCCATTACCGGTATTAATTCCTTCGATCAGGCGCAGGTGACTGCCGGTGGCGTGGATATCGCAGAAATAGACCCTGCCACCATGGAATCGAAACTGGTTTCCGGATTATATTTTGCCGGTGAAATGATCGATGTAGATGGCGATTGCGGAGGATATAATCTGCAATTTGCATGGTCCACCGGAGCGATTGCAGGAAAAAGTGCTGCGCAAAAGGAGAGAAGCGAATGTTACGAATCGGACAAGTAAAAATGCCAATTGATCATAATAAAAAGCAGTTAACTGCACATGTCTGTGAGCTGTTACATATTTTGCCGGACGAAATGACGCTTTCTATCCGAAAACGCAGTGTAGATGCAAGAAAAAAGAATGATCTGCATTATGTCTATGCCGTGGATGTCTCACTGCGCAGCGAAAAGCAGGAAGAACAGATTTTGAAGCGAAATAAAAAGCTGCAGATATCCAAAGTGAAGGAAACATCCTATCAATTGCAGGCGAGCGGACAGCACAAGCTTAGACTGCGGCCTGTGATCGTAGGAAGCGGACCGGCGGGTCTGTTTTGTGCCTATGAGCTTGCGAGAATCGGATTTTCACCGATCATTCTGGAACGGGGAAAAACAGTGGACAAGCGGTTGGAGGATGTGGATGATTTTTGGAAAAACGGAGTACTGAAGCCGAATTCCAATGTACAGTTTGGAGAAGGCGGAGCCGGTACGTTTTCCGACGGAAAATTAAACACGATGGTGAAAGATCCGCTGGGACGCAGTCGTCATGTGCTGGAGACATTTGTAAAGTTTGGTGCACCGGAAGAAATCTTGTATGATGCCAAGCCGCATATTGGTACGGATATTTTGACAAAGGTGATCCAAAATATGCGCCGTGAGATCATTCATATGGGAGGATCATTTTATTTTGAAACAACATTGACGGATCTCAGGTTATCCGAAGATGGTCAATCCATTGCGGCAGTTGTGACGCAGGACGAAAAACAAATCGACACGAATGTGGTGGTTCTGGCAATCGGTCACAGTGCCAGAGATACTTTTGAGATGCTGGATCAGAAACATCTGCACATGGAGCCCAAAGCCTTTGCAGTTGGTTTTCGCGTGGAGCATCCGCAGTCTATGATCAATGAATCCCAGTACGGTGCCCATCCCGATATGGAGCATTTGCCGGTTGCACCCTATAAAGTGACGGCCAATTTTCCAAATCACAGAGGCGTCTACTCGTTTTGTATGTGTCCGGGTGGGTTTGTCGTCAATGCGTCTTCCGAGGAAGGACGGCTTGCGATCAATGGAATGAGTTATTCCAAGCGGGACAGTGCCAATGCCAATTCCGCGATCATTGTATCTGTCACACCGGATGATTTTCCGGATCAGACTGCCCTGGGAGGAGTCCGTTTTCAACGGAAACTGGAAGAAAAAGCGTATGCACTGGCGAATGGAAAAATTCCGCAGCAGCTTTTCGGAGATTTTAAACAGGATCGGGTTTCCAAGGAATATGGCAGCTTTGAAAGCTGTGTCAAGGGAGCGACGGCCTTTGCCAACCTAAGGGGGCTTTTATCGGAAGAGATGAATGACTGTCTGATCGATGGTATGAAACAGTTTGGCAGGAAAATTGCCGGTTTTGACAGAGAGGATGCGATTCTTTCCGGCATCGAGAGCCGTACGTCAAGCCCGCTTCGCATGATACGCGATGAGCAGCTGGAAAGTAATATCAAAGGCCTGTATCCTTGCGGCGAAGGTGCCGGTTATGCCGGCGGTATCACAAGTGCCGCTATGGACGGCATGCGGATCGCTGAAGCGATCGCGGCAAAATATCAAGTTTGTTATACAGGAGGAACTACCATTGGCTGAATATTCACCGATGATGCAACATTATATAAAAACAAAAGAGGAGTATAAGGACTGTATTTTATTTTATCGTCTGGGTGATTTTTACGAGATGTTTTTCGACGATGCGATCACTGCATCCCGTGAGCTGGAACTGACTCTGACCGGAAAACAGTGCGGCACGCAGGAACGTGCGCCGATGTGCGGGGTGCCGTTTCATTCTGCGGATACATATATCAACCGTCTGGTGAAAAAAGGGTATAAGGTCGCGATCTGTGAGCAGATGGAAGACCCGAAAACGGCAAAAGGGATCGTGGAGCGTCAGGTCATCCGGGTCGTAACCCCGGGAACCAATACCGATTCCCAGTCACTGGATGAATCCAAAAATAATTATCTGATGTGTATCTATTATGGGGAAGGGCAATTTGGCGTAGCCATTGCCGATGTGTCCACCGGAGATTTTTATCTCACGGAGATCGATCAGGTATGCAAGCTGACGGATGAGATCAATAAATATGTTCCGTCAGAGATCATCTGCAACGAAGCATTGTTTATGAGTACACTGGATATCAATGATCTGAGAGAGCGGTTAAACATTGCCATCACAGGTCTGGACGCATGGTATTTTACAGACGATTTAGCGCGCAATACACTGCTTTCACATTTTCATGTAAAACAGCTGTCCGGACTTGGAATCGAAGATTATCTGTCAGGTACACTTGCCAGCGGCGCATTGCTAAAATATCTGTATGAGACACAGATGAACGGTGTCGAAAATATGACGTCCATTCATCCGTATACGACCGGAATGTTTATGGTTCTTGACAGCTCTACCCGAAGAAATCTGGAGCTGGTTGAGACCATGCGGGAGAAAAATAAGCGCGGTTCCCTGTTGTGGGTATTGGATAAGACCAAGACGGCAATGGGTGCCCGGCTGCTTCGTTCCTATGTGGAGCAGCCCCTGATCTCTAAAGAAGAAATCGAAGTGCGCTATGACGCAATTGAAGAATTGAATGCCAATGTGATGAGTCGGGAGGAACTGGCAGAATATTTAAATCCGATCTATGATCTGGAGCGTCTCATCACCCGGATCAGCTATCAGACCGCCAATCCGAGGGATCTTCTGGCTTTTCGCAATTCGATCCAAATGATTCCGCCAATCCTTATGGTGTTAAAGGAATTTGGATGCAAATTACTGGCAGATCTACAGGAAAACATGGATTCACTTTCCGACATCTTTTCCTGGATCGATTCTGCCATTACCGAAGAACCGCCGCTTACGATGCGGGATGGCGGGATCATCAAAGATGGATACAACGAAGAAGTCGATCGGCTGCGCAAAGCAAAGACGGATGGAAAAACATGGCTGGCCGATATCGAGGCAAAGGAACGGGAAAAGACCGGGATCAAAAATCTGCGCATCAAGTACAATAAGGTGTTTGGCTACTATCTGGAAGTGACCAATTCTTATAAGGACCTTGTTCCGGATTATTATACAAGAAAACAGACATTGACCAATGCCGAGCGTTACATCACACCGGAATTGAAAGAATTGGAAGACGTCATACTCGGTGCGGAGGACAAGCTGACTGCTTTGGAATATGAACTGTTCTGTCAGCTCCGCGAGAAAATCACCGGAGAGATCGTTCGTATTCAAAAGACCGCCAAGGCCATCGCCGGTCTGGATGTCTTTATCTCGCTGGCAAAAGTGGCGGATAATTATCATTATTGCCGGCCGAAGATCAATGAAAACGGTACGATCGATATCAAAAACGGCCGTCACCCGGTTGTGGAACGGATGATTTCCCATGATCAGTTTATTCCGAACGATACCTATCTGGACAACGGGAAACACCGGATCTCCATCATCACCGGTCCGAATATGGCAGGAAAGTCCACTTACATGCGACAGGCGGCACTCATTGTCCTGATGGCACAGATCGGAAGCTTTGTTCCGGCAGATGAGGCGAAGATCGGTCTTGTGGATCGTATTTTCACAAGAGTGGGTGCATCCGATGATCTGGCCAGCGGACAGAGTACCTTTATGGTAGAGATGAATGAGGTCGCGAATATTTTGCGCAATGCAACCGGTAACAGTCTTCTGGTGCTGGATGAGATTGGACGCGGCACATCCACCTTTGATGGTTTGTCCATTGCGTGGGCGGTGGTAGAGCATATCAGTAATCCGAGACTGCTCGGAGCGAAAACCTTGTTCGCCACTCATTACCATGAACTGACCGAACTGGAAGGCAAGCTGGACAATGTCAACAATTATTGTATTGCGGTCAAGGAAAAAGGAGACGATATCGTCTTTTTACGCAAGATCGTAAAAGGCGGTGCCGACCGAAGCTATGGTATTCAGGTGGCGAAGCTTGCAGGAGTACCGGAGACAGTCATCAACCGGGCCAAAGAAATCTGTCAGGAACTGATTGACAACAATATTACATGCGGTGTCGAAAGTCTTGCAACCGATAAAAAATCTCACAGAAAGGTGCGAAAGCCTGACGAAGTCGACCAGAATCAGTTAGTGTTATTTGATACGATTCAGGACAGCGATATTGTAGAAGAGATTCAGAATCTCGATCTGTCGAACTATACACCGATCGAGGCATTAAACAAATTATTTGAGTTACAGAGCAAATTGAAAAACAGGTGGTAAATATGCCGGAAATACAACTTTTAGATGAGGCAACAATTGAAAAGATCGCGGCGGGCGAAGTGGTGGAACGACCCAGCTCCGTAGTCAAGGAGCTGGTGGAAAATGCCATCGACGCGAAAGCAAGCAGCATCACCGTGGAGATCAAGGAGGGCGGAACGACCTTCCTTCGCATCACAGACAATGGGTGCGGAATTGAAAAGGAGCAGGTGCGACTGGCGTTTTTACGCCATTCCACCAGTAAAATACGGTCTCTTGAGGACCTGCTCTCCGTCAAATCGCTTGGTTTCCGGGGTGAGGCACTGGCGAGCATCAGTGCCGTCTCGCAGGTGGAGCTGATCACCAAGACAAGAGGCGCATTGACCGGAGTCCGTTATGTCGTGGAGGGCTCAAAAGAAAAGCTTTACGAGGAGATCGGAGCACCGGAGGGTACGACCTTTTTGGTGCGCAATCTGTTTTTTAACACCCCTGTGCGCCGCAAATTTCTAAAGTCTGCCCAGACAGAGGGCGGCTATATCGCAACCCTTGTGGAGCATCTGGCATTATCGCACCCGGAGATCTCCTTTCAGCTGATCGTAAATAACCAGCCCAAGCTGCATACTTCCGGCAATTGCAATGAAAAAGATATGATCTATCACATCTACGGAAAAGAGATCGCATCAAATCTGATCCCCGTAGACGAGGAGTGTGAGGGCATCCATATCAAAGGTTTTCTCGGAAAGCCGGTGATTTCCAGAGGAAATCGCAATTTTGAAAATTATTATATCAATGACCGTTATATGAAAAGCAATGTGATCGCCAAGGCGATCGAGGAAGCCTATCGGCCGTACCTGATGAATCATCAGTATCCGTTTTGTGTGCTGCACATCGCAATTGATGAGGAACTGGTGGATGTGAATGTCCATCCGACCAAAATGGAGGTACGTTTTTCTGATGGGCCAAAGCTGTATGAGATCCTATGCCGGATTTTGAGGGATGCGATCGCAAAAAAAGACCTGATCCCATCGGTGACTCCGGGAACCGAAATCAAAAAACCGAAAGAATCGCCGGTGGAGCGGTCGCCGCAGCCTTTTGAACAGAATCGGATCCGGCAGATCCGGGAAGTTCGCGCTGTGGTCCGTGCAGACAGTCCCTATGAGAAAAAGTATGCGCCAAGACCGATTGAACCGGTACAATACGAACCAAATCGTCCAAACGAAGCGGAAACTGTTGCGAAAGCTCCCAAAGTAAGCGAGGCGGTAAACACCTATGAGACAAAACAGAAGACATCATACGAACAACTGAGCTTTCTTGATCATGTGAGACGTAAAGATATCCGGATCATCGGTCAGTTGTTTGATACGTACTGGTTGGTAGAATGTGAGAAAGAGCTGTTTATCATTGACCAGCATGCGGCACATGAAAAAGTGCTGTTTGAGCGAAATATGGCGAAATTTAAAAAGCAGGAATTTACGTCACAGCAATTATCACCGCCGGTCATCATCAGTCTGACACTGGAAGAACAGCAAAAAGTACGGGCGAATCAGGAAATGCTGGAGAAGCTGGGATTTTCCATCTCGGATTTTGGTGGAAATGAGATCGCGCTTTGTGCCCTGCCGGACAATCTGTACGGATTGGATGGAAAACAGCTTTTTATGGATCTGTTGGATGAAATAGATGATGCGTCCAGGCCTATGACTGAGGAGCTGGTCTGGGACCGGGTCGCCACGGCATCCTGCAAGGCTGCGGTGAAAGGAAATAACCGGCTGAGCCGGGCCGAGATCGAAGAGCTTTTGCAGGAGCTTTTGAATCTGGAACAGCCCTATCACTGTCCGCATGGACGGCCAACGATGATCTCCATGAGTCAGACGGAGATTGAACGCAAATTTAAGAGGATCGTAAATTAATGAATGAGAGAAACAAACGACCGGTGATCGTTTTGACCGGTCCGACGGCGGTCGGGAAAACAAAGACTTCAATTGCACTTGCAAAACGTCTGCAGACAAGTATCATTTCCGCAGATTCCATGCAGGTCTATAAATATATGGACATCGGTTCGGCCAAGATCATGCCGGATGAGATGGAGCACGTGACACATTATCTCGTGGATGTATTCGAACCGTCGGAAGAATTTCACGTGGTACGCTTTCAGGAAGAAGCCAAAAAAGCCATGGAGCTGATCTGGGATCAGGGAAAGATCCCGCTTGTCGTGGGCGGAACCGGAT
>OBLI01003746.1_pt1 | contig 11399 bp, 21 predicted proteins | sample 1519701 | NCBI WGS metagenome assembly OBLI01 (sample SAMEA3663005, study PRJEB22513) | pig gut metagenome | biome: pig gut; feature: pig-associated habitat; material: faeces | place: France | collected 2012 | reverse complement strand
CCCCGCCGTATCCCACATACCGGTGGGTTTCCATCAGGGCCTGGCGCTGCTTTGGATTTGGCCTTGGCATTTGTAGCCTACACCCCATAGCTTTCCGCCTCTCCCATCATCTCCACCGTGATTCCGCTGTTCTCCGGCATCCTTGCCTCCAGCTCCTGCTTTGCTTTCTCTGTCTCCGCCTTGACCCGCCTGGTGTCCTGCTGCATTTTTGCGATCCTGGCCCGCTGTTCTTTCTCGTCCAGCTTGCACCGGTCTCCGGTAATCTCTTGTATGTCCCGCAGTGCACCTGTGTATTGCCGGAACCTGGCAGGCTCCATCTCCTCCGGCTCCTGTTCCAGGGCAGCTTCCAGCTTTATCAGCAGCTTATTGGCAATCTCCACCACCCCAGAAACCACACCAGCCTTGTCCTCCGCCGCACTGTCCACCATTTTCATGACCGCTTTGGCGTCAGCTTCGGCCTTTTTCTCCGCCCAGCCGTCCTCCCTGGCCCATCGCTTCACAGTCGATTCGCTTATATTGTTCTCACGCGCGAGGGATGCATAGCTGTACCCGCCTCCAATGTACTTTTTCATCATCTTTTTTCGGTCCGCCTTCACAGCCATGCTTTACACCCCCTTTGCTACTAATTTTGCCACAGATATTTCTAAAAAAAAATCCACCCCCCCTGGAGATGGAAAACGGCAAGCCATGCACCCCCGGCAGCATCAGCCACCGGAGGTCTTATTCCTGTCAATATTGATTTTTGCAACAGGGCAATCCCACCAGTTTCCCCTGCACCGCTCCTGCTTGTATTTCTTCTTTTTCTTCGCGTCACCCCATGCAACGTGCAGCCAGTTCTCCTCCTCGATTCCCTCGCAATATATCTTGCTCGGTTCCTCGGAGCAATAGTATGGGCATCGTATCCCCGAATCTATGTAGCGTTTCCCCATACCCCCATCTCCCATGTCCTAAAAGTTTACACATCTACAAGTTTTTGATTAGCGGTTCTTCCCCCGCTTTTTATCCTGTTCTAATTCCTGCGCCTCCGCGATTTCGTCCGCCACATACCTACAATATAAATATCCGTATTGGTTCGCCTCGATGAGAATCAGCCGATACCCTTTCGGCGCCTTTGGAGGCCGCCTGTCGCTGTATCCCTTTCTGATTTTTACCTCTGTCGGTTTTTCTTCCTCTGGCTTCCGCTCGTTCCTTGTTGCCAGATACCGGTGCCCGCCCTGCTCCTGCTTCCAGTGATCAAACAGATAATTGGCCAGCCCCCGGTAATCCTGCCCGCAGTCTTCCCCATTGTACTTGCAGTTCTTCCGCAGCTTTTTGCATTCCAGCACCGTTCCCCATTCCCATGCCCCTTTGATCTGTTCTTCCGTCAGGCCATGGGCCACCATGTGAAAATGAATCCGGTGCGTTGTCTTTCCCCGGCCCATGTAAATCCGGAATACCGCATCCGGATTTATTTTTTTCAGCGATCTGCGGTACTTGCTCCTGATCTTCCGCGCCACATCCCATTCAAATACTTCATTGTCATTATCGAACGTAAGTGTGCAAAAGAAATCCCCCGCCCTGTAATTGGCCTGAAACGTGCGGTAGTGCTTCCGCCTTGCCATCTCCGTTTTAAATTTCGCATATTCTTCCTCTGTCTTAAACCGTTTCTTAGGTCTCTTCTCCGGGTCATGCCGCAGCGGGTCCGCATTGTCCGCCACATTGTAGATAATCTGCTCACAGATTGCGCCGCAGAAAATACGTTTCTTCATCGTCTTAGCCATACCCGCCACCCACTTTCCCTTTCAATATACTTCTGACTTTCCCGGAAAGAAATCCACCCCTTGCCAACTCCGCTGCACCCCTGCCTCCCAGGAACCCAGCGCAGATGGCACTTTCCTCTATTCTCAATTTTCCCCCTTGACTTTTATACGCATTATGCGTATAATAACGTTGTAAGGAGGGAATACCATTGACACCCACACAAATTGAAAGGCTAATAACCGCCGATGGTTGGTATCATGTGGCAACCAAAGGTTCCCATAAGCATTTCAAGCACCCATCAAAGCCCGGAAAAGTTACAATTCCACAGCATCGCGGTGATCTGGACATCAAAACGGCAAATTCCATCCTGAAACAGGCTGGGCTTAAATAGCCCCCTGTCAAAACAAGCATTCAATTATTAGGAGGTTTTCATTATGAAACTTGCTTATCCCGCCGTGTTTTCCCCTTGTGACAGCGGCGTCGGTTATGTTGTAACCGTCCCAGACCTTCCCGGCTGCGTCACTCAAGGGGATTCCCTTTCAGATGCTATCCTCATGGGTCAGGATGCCGCCTCCGGTTGGGTTCTTGTTGCCCTTGAGGACGGGGAGAAACCACCGAAAGCCAGCTTGCCAGATTCCCTTTCTCTGGAACCCGGTGAATTTGTTTCCTACCTCGTTCTTGATATGGATAGCTATGCCGAAAAGTATGGTGAAAAATCTGTCCGAAAGAACCTCACCATTCCCGCCTGGCTGAATACTTTCAGTGAGCAGCAGCATATCAATTTCTCCCAGGTCCTCACCGATGCCCTCACCGCCATCTATGAGCGTCAACTCCCCTAATCCCCTTTATTATCTCCCCCGGTCAACCCGAGGGAGATTTTTCATTCTCCCTTATCCTTTTATTTCATCTTGTTTGATTTATTTCTCTTGTATAAATTAATCTTGCAATGATGTCATTTCTCTTTTTACATTCTTCATTTTCGCAGGTATATGTGATTGTGAATTCCCCCGGCGGTAAGTCATATATGACACCGGACTTTTTCTTAGTTGGTTCATAGCATGAATCACAATCTGGAAGCTCCTCTGTGTTGATCACTTTCTGATACCGCTCAAAATAAAACGTAATCGGGTGCGGATTCGGCGCAACCAGGCCAAACCGAAGGGCATTGCGATAAGTAACGCTGTCCCTTTCCAGAGCCGTAGGCATGTTCTCAACCATCTTCCGAAACGATTCGATGGACATAGCGGACTTGTAGTGGTTGCAGCTCCGGCAGGCAGGAAGCATATTATCCAGCGTGTCAGGGCCTTCCTCAGACCATCCATTGAGTGCCTTTACATGGTCAACCTGCATATCCTCATATTTCAGGACACTTCCACAGTATGCACAATGGCCGCCCATCTTCCGGTAGACCTCCAAGCGCTCCTGCTTCGTCAGTTTCCGTCTATTTGCCATCAGCGTCCCTCACGTTCCCCTCCTCCACAGGATGCCCCAAACACCCTCTCTCCGGGTCGAAATTGTCACATTCCTGGTTTCTGATGTACTCGCATCCCTCCGCCAGTGCTTCCGCCAGTGCCAGCCGAATCTCCCGGACTGACCGCACTGGCTCTCCGGTTTTATCGTCATAGAGATTCCCAATCCACGTTTTCAGTTCAGAATCAGGCAGCCCAATGGCGCCCCGGATACTGATGGAGATGTGCCTCCTGGTTTTCCCCATCACCGCCACCCCCAAAGCCACGCCTGGAGCCACCCAGGCAAATCCCATTCCAGAGACGACCGGATAATATCCAGCCTGAAGAATTCATAGCTGAACTGCAGCGCCAGGATAAACGCGACTGCAATCAAAACGGATAGAATCCATTTTTTCTTATTCATCATATCCCTCCAGAAATTCTTCCATTTCCATCTGCCCAGGAAGAATATCACTCTCCATCCACCAGTTAAACACATCCATAGCGGTAAACCATCCGAAGCTATTTAGCCCTCGCTGATTTCTTTCTTGAAGCATTTTGTCAAATGCAAGCATATACAGATTCTTGTACTTAGGCCACCGCTGGAACTCAGCTCCTCGCTTATCACCAGCCATAGGACAGCCAACACAACCAACACGGCATTGCCCTTCTGCATATAGCGGATTCATAGGACACTTCGCATCAAGAAGAAAATCATATACAGAATTGGTTTCCCAGTCGATGATCGGATTTACCGTCCGTTTACCTTTCAATCTGCAATTCTCGAAAAGCATCCGTCTGTCATCATTATCATTATTCAGGATTATCCTTTTTTCTTTTTTTTGCGAATTCTTCTCATAAATCCCTCTACTATTCTGCCGTGACTTGGATTCCGCCCATCTAACTCCTGTGCAAATAAACCTATTTGCACCACCTGTTTCTTTCATAACCGAACAGCAGTATCGTACACGCCGTGTCGGCGGCATGAGCTTTTGCGGAATCAAGCTCCACATGGAAACCCGCTTTCCCCTATATGTAGGCATTTTCAGAGTGCATTTGTATCCCAATTCTTCCAGCCGCTTGAACTCAGACCGCACAAAACGAACTGTCTCCGGGGCATCCGCCGTTGTGTGGTTGTGCATGAACTCCACCGGTATTCCAGCCCTGATCGCTATCTCCGTAATGACAGAAGAATCCTTTCCTCCGGAAATGCAAATCAAAAGCGGCTTCTGATAGTGTTTGAGACTCATTTCAGATGCCGTTTTCATGCGCTCGATCGCAATGTGCTCAAGGTCACTCATTCCGTCACCCCCACCCTGAAATCAGAGAATTTCTTTCCTACAATGAAAGCGTTCGCCCATTCCCTCTGGAACCGCTTCCACTCTACGTCCACACGCCCTGATTCATCACGGTACAGCATGGCAAACGGTAGGAAACCAACATCCATGATCTGCTCCATCCTCTTTTCGGCCGCTTCAAAGCTGTCACCATCATACCCGCACAGACAGTAGCACTTCACCTGATGACCAGTCGGTGAAAACCCTGCATCCCACAGAATTCTAGCCATCTGTCTGATCGGCTCGTAGTCATCCTTTGTGTCATATGCGGTATACATGGTCATCGGATTGATGGATTTCAGAAGCTCCGCGTGGAACGAGCGCATCAAAGACGGTTCCAACCCGCCGGAGAACACAGCCCGCCTGTCCTGACGTTTCAGCATTTCAATCACATCAGTAAAATGTGCGTCACTTGTCCCAAGGATGTTATCATCCATGATGTTCCACCCATCAACCACCGGAAGCTCTCGTATTTTACCTCTGGCACATCTCGGAACTGTACAGAACCAGCAGTCCTTTGTGCATCCACGGCTTGTAAAGATCAGGCCGTCCCGAAGATACATCCCCGGTGTAAAGTCACCCATGCGGTCATCGAACGCAGGGCCGCCAACTTCCACAGGAACACCAAGCATCTTCCAGTCGTTGTATAGCTCCTCTGCCCGTTCCAAATCCCAGGTGAACGTGACCGAGATATGTACCTCGTCAATGTCAGATGCCAACGCATCGAGTGTCGGCGGGCCGAAGAATGCAAGTTGGTCGGTAGGAGACATTCTCGTCTTTCTCGGGAATACCCTTGCAATCCGCTTAATGGCGTTCATATAATCTCCCCATCCTGCATCACCAAATCAAACAAACTTGGCTGCTCCATTTCCGCTTCCTCCGCCCGCAGGTACCCTACTGCATCCGCAAAATACCCGCTGTTCAGTTCGCAGCCACATCCTCTGCGGCCCATCCGCACCGCCATCATCGGCACGGTTCCAAGCCCTGCAAACGGGTCAAACACAAAATCCCCCGGATTTGAATACCGGTTTATAATCCGCTCCACAATGTCCAGCTGCAGCGGGCATACATGCAGCTGCTTTCTCCTCTGGCTCTGTGTGGTATTCAGCGTCTTCATGCGGCTGATATCATCCCACACATCCGGACAGGTAGATGCTGGCGGTACCGTCATAAACTCCTTGCTGATGGCGTCCCGCTGCTCCAGCGCATAGGACATGGCCACGTGCTTGTCGTAGTCATAGACATGGGTCTTGCTGTACTCCCGGAACCGCCGCATCCGGTCACTCATTTTCAGCCTGGCCAGTTCCTCCGGGTCAAGGTTTCGGTTTCCGCTGCTCCTCCAGAAAGCATGGGCATCCAGCTGCCACTGGCTCAGGGGATAATCCTCTTTTTTCTTCTCCACTCTTGTATCCGCGTATGCTTTAGACCGATCTGTTGGCAGCTTCCGGAAGAGCAGGATGTACTCCGGGCAGCCAACCCCCATCTTGGTGCCATCCTTACACTGCTCCGTCCACCCCAGGCGGTAGGTCTGGTTGTTCTCGCGAACCACATCCGTCACCACGGTGATCATGCCGAAGTAGGCAAAGCCGTGCTTCATGTAGTGCTGGATGCACATGGCGTGGAACGGCTCCATGGTCGGCATCCCAGTCCCGGTCACATTCCCGAACAGCACCCGGTCTTTTACATGGATTGCCGCCACCCGTCCCGGCTGCAAAATCCGCAGCAGCTCCGGCGTCAGGTAGTCCATCTGCTCGAAAAACCGCTCCGTGTCCTCGTTGTGTCCAAAGTCGTTGTAGCTTGGCGTATATTCATAGTGATTGGAAAACGGAATGGAGGTATGTATCAGCCCAACGGAGTTGTCCTCCATCCGCTTCACTTCCTCCACACAGTCGTTGTTGACCAGCGTCCAGTTTTCCCCTTTGATTTCCACACGTTCCACCCCAATGCTTCTTGCCATTTTCTCCGCCTGCCGCTCTCCCAGCAGGCCATACTGCATCACAATCTGCCTCATATTCTCTTGAAGCTTCTTGTGGTTCTCCCACTTTTCCAGCAGCACCCGCCAGATTTGTTCCTCCGCTTCCGTGTAGATCACATCAATAATGACCTGCTCGCTCTGGAGAAACCGGTAAATCCGGTGAATCGCCTGAATAAAATCGTTGAATTCATAGTCGATTCCAACGAAGATAGCCCGGTGGCAATGCCTCTGAAAATTGCAGCCGGAACCGGACAGGCTCTTCTTGGTGGCAAACAGTCTGCAGCGTCCATCGGAAAAGTCGATTACCCGCCGTTCCCGTTCGTCATAGTCCATAGAGCCGTAAATATCCACCACGCCTGGAATCTCTTTCAGGATGGTCCCCCGCTCATATTCCAGGTCATGCCACAGGATAAAATGGGCCTCTGGGTCGCTGTCCACGATCTCCTTTGCCACGGCCACACGGGCTGCGACAGATTCCCGCTTTTCCCTTGCCGCGTCCTGTAAACTGACGGCAGCATCCCGCATCATCTTAACCTGCCCGTTTTCATCCACCACATCTCCGATTCTGGACTGGATGATGTGTGTCCGTACCTCCATTGGAGGCAGATCATATCCGGTATCGTCATATCCCAGATCGGATGGCTTGCTGAGAAACAGCGCCCAGCTTGATACCCAGAGCCAGAATTCCTCCTCCTTGTGTGGGTACAGCGTCAAATTATTGGCCTTTGTGCTGTCCCGCTGGAAAAACCGGGTCAGCGCCTGGCCGGTGTCCATCACCTCCAGGTACCCGGCATAATGTATCAGCTCCTTGTACCGGTTCGGTGATGGCGTGGCCGTTGCAACCAGCTTGTATTTCACGCCCTTGAAAAGCTCCATAAAGGTCTGAAAGGTTTTGGAACCATAGCTTCTCAGCACGCTGGCTTCATCCAGCGCCGCACCCACGAACCAGGTCGGGTCAATATCCCCATCCCGCACCCGTTCGTAGTTGGTCATGAGGATGCTTCCCATCGCGGTCTCTGCTTCCTGCATCGTCCGGACGTAGGTTGGTGCCTCCATGCCCAGCAGCTCCACCGCGTCCCTGGTAAACTCCTGCCTTACACCCAGCGGCAGCACAATGAGCACTTTCCCTTTTTCATGCTCCGCCACAAGGCGGCACCATTCCAGCTCCTGCACTGTCTTTCCAAGGCCGAATGCCTCAAACAGCGCCCGCCGTCCGCCACGGATGGCCCACATCACCGCATCCCGCTGGTGAGGCTTCAGGGCCGGATTGATATCCTCCTGGTGTACCTCAAACCCACTCACCGGCGCGACCTTAATTTTACCGTGAAGAAATCCATCATAATCCATCATGATCTCTCCGCCCGTTTCTCCTGCTTCTGGCCTCCGCAATCAGCTGCTCCTGACGCTCCCTTGCCTGCCGCTCCCGCTCATAGTGCATTGCCTTGTATTTCCCGTAGCTCATCCCCAGCCTCCTGGCCATCAGTGCATCCCTGGACAGCTGGTCCATTTCTATCTTATTTCTCATGCGGTTCTCTCCTCTTCCGGCCACTTCCTGTCTCCCTGGTAAAGCAAGATATCATCCCTTGTCCGGTAGCAATGTAAATGCAGCCAGTCCTCCCCGCTCCTCACCACGGCGTATTCCTCCGGGTCAAGGCCGTTATTCTTCATGATTTCCCTTTCTCGCTTGGTCGGTATGCGGTAGTTCATAAATCCCGCCTCCGCTTCGGCGCCATTGGGTCGTACATATCCCACTTGTGCGCTTTCATATGCTTATTTTTCTTTTCAACCACTTTGCGGAATTCCCCATATTTCCCGCAGTGATCGTGGCATCCCGGCTTCCTTTCCCCGCAGCCCTTGCATGGTGCCGTCAGTTCTTTCCGCCTGGAGCCCATTTTGCTAAACTCCATTCCCTCCATATCCATATCCTCCTTTTAATTTTGGGCCCCCTTGCGGAGGCCCATTTCCCATGCCGGTCTACCGGCGCGGCTTTCACCGTGCTGCTTTACGGGAGCAGCTCTTCACTTTAGGAGGCGGCCATGCCAAGCCGCTGGTGGAACGGGCCGGAATCGAACCGGTCTTTCTCCTGTGGCTATCGCACTTTTCACCACAGGGCCCCACCAAGGAGCCGTCCCATATCCCCGGATTCCCCGGGGTATCCCCGTCTTTCCGGGGTGCCAGAAGTATCATCTGTCTGTCGATCGCAGGAGCTCCTGCATCATCGATTCCATTTGTCTGTATTCGTCATTCCGCCAATCAATCAGCCATCTACTCAAATCCAGCCGTATAATACGGCGTCAAGTCTCTGTGACATACGCATTTATGGCAGGACGGAACTTCACGGTATCCCAATCCTGTCAAAGGAAAGGGAATATATTCGATAATGGGAATCGTTGATATTCCCCTCCTTTCTTCTTTTCGGCATCTGATGCCGCTGGCGGAACAGGTGGGAGTCGAACCCACGCACGGCTTTCGCCGCCTATCAGTTTTCAGGACTGTTCCCTTAGCCATTTGGGTACTGTTCCGTTTCTGTCCGCTTCCTGACCGGCGGCTAACCCGGCAGCGCTGGCGGACATGCCTTTCGGCAGCGCTGAGTAAAGGAGAGAAACCAGGCCCACAACAGACCCCTGCGCCCCATCAAGGCGCTGGCGGCAGCAGAAGCGGCTCAAACGCTCTGACTGTCTACCGTTGCTGCCATATCTCCCGCATAAGCGGGAGGCTCTTGATCTTCGCATCAAATTCTCTCTTGATTCCTCAGCCGATGTGTGCTAAAATACCCTTGTCCATATCCCTGACCGTGTACCTGCCCCCACAGGTATGCGGTCCTTTTTTATTCCTGCATCCCAGGAAAGACAAAACGTATCGATTTCACCCCGTCTGTCTTATTCCCGGTCTTTTCTTCATTATCCCAGACCGGAGATTCTTCGTCCGTTATGCACTTCTGCATAAGCTCTTTGAACATTCTCGCGTTATCATCATCCATTTTTTCGTGAATGTCTTTGATCAGAAAAGCCACATCCGCAAGGATTTCCAATCCACTTCCTACCGCCGCAATTTTAGCGCGGCCATTTTTTATATCCAAATCTACCTTCAGCATTTCGTTCTCCTTTCTTCACCGCAGTACAACGTGCACGCATCCCTCACTCATCTGCAGTTTCTGTCCATGCACAAGCGCAAATACCTCCGCATCCTCCCGGTCGATCTTCCTCTGCTCCTCCTGCCTGATTCCCAGCTGCTCCTCCAGATCACGGATTCTGTTCCGCAGCCATTTGCAGTTCTCTCCAAAGGCCCGGATTGCCTCCTGCTCCGTCATTCCGTCCACTCCTTTCTCATGCTCTGTCCCATTCCGGCAGAACCGCCGCCACCAGGATGGTGATCAGCACCGCCCAGAACCATCCGTTCATTCTCCATCTTCCTCCCTCTTCCGTCTTCTGATGATCTTCGATGCCACGTATGTGGCACCAAATCGACGTTTCCCGCACAGGCTGCAGGTGATCTTGTTGTTCACCGGCCTTGGCAGCTGCTGCAGCCGGTACCCATCTTTCATCTTCTCCGCGCAGGGTGTGCAAAGCTCAATTTCTTTCGGCATTCATTTCACCCCCCAGCTGCGCTTCCAGGTAACCGACATACGACAAAGCGTCAAAGATCAAATTGTCGCAGTCGTCAATCGTTCCGCAGTCATATGGGCAACGCCTGCATTCCTGCTCCCGGCAGCACTCCAGGCCAATCAGCAATTTGCCCCGGTTCACCGGGCATGTCTTTTCTTCCATCACGATACCTTTCCCCCTCTCACCAGCGGCTCCAGGCTCTCCGTGCCCATCCGCAGCGCGTCCAGAATCGGAAGCAGCTCCGAGAGCTTCATACTCCCGGGATTTCGCAGCTTGTTCCTTACCGTGTCATAGTTCATCCCAGCCGCCTCCGCAATCTCTTTCACGCTGTTCAGTCCCCGCTTTGCCCCCGCCACCCGGATCTCTTTCACCAGATCCTTCATGGCATACTCATAGCTCTTCTGCCTGATCCTCGGCATTTACGGTTCCTCCTTTCTTTCCGGCTTCTCCTGCTGGCTTGCCGCCTTTGCGTCCACCCAACCCTGAACATACCGCTGGTCTCCATGCTCCAGCTTCATGAAGTTCGTAATAAACTCCATGGTATCCTGTCTTTCTTCTGCACTCATTTAATAATCTCCTCCTTGTTTTTCCTGTCCTCGGCGCACTTCCTGGAATGAGCTTCGTTCCCCATCCGGTTCAGCCCATGCGCCTTGGCCCACCCGGACTGCCGCTTTCCTCTGCACCTCTGGCAGTAATGTGATTTGCTCTCGCCGAGGTATCTTCCGCCGCAGTCCACGCAAACCCGCTGGCTCATCTCATATTTCAACTTTTTCCCTCCATCCGTTGATTTTTCTAGATTTCTTTCGTAGAATAACTTCATCATCAAAAAGAAAGGAATATTCCCATGTCCCACAGAATCCACTTCTCCAACAGCGAAAAGCAATTGATTTTATACATCCTCCCCTTGACCAGCTATGTATCCAATGACCCCTGTGTTGCACTTCACATCGATTCTCTTATCAGCTGTATTTCCAAAAAGTTTTTCAGCAATCAGTCTTCTTTCTCCATCGCTGAATTGGAACTCATGCGTGATGCTGTTTCCCTCGCTCTTGATATCTCTTTCGGTAAGAATCCCGCTATCCTTTGCGATTCCCTTGATGATACATATACCGACCTTGCTCGTGAGCGCATGCCGCTTCTTCTCATAAAGCATCGCTTGGACTTTTAATCTTGCAATCAGTGCTCGTTTGTATCCGGAATCCATTTCCCTTGGAATTTCAAAGATAATTTCTTCCGCACAATTCATCAGAATCCTCCGTTTGTACTGCCTTCCCATCTCCCCTCACCTCCCTTA
>OBLI01003744.1_pt1 | contig 11400 bp, 10 predicted proteins | sample 1519701 | NCBI WGS metagenome assembly OBLI01 (sample SAMEA3663005, study PRJEB22513) | pig gut metagenome | biome: pig gut; feature: pig-associated habitat; material: faeces | place: France | collected 2012 | reverse complement strand
CCAAAGAGCTCTCTCAGCTTTAAAATCAAGCTCTTTTAGCTCGCCGCCACAAACACCAAAGAGGCTTTTCATATACAGCGAACCAGCAAAATCTGCCCCAGTATCCCCAAGCACAAAAACGCTCACACCACTTTCTTTAAAGTGCGAATTAAGCAGTTTTTTTGCATCTTTTAGCACGCCAACCATAGCAATAGCTGGTGTTGGCTGAACGCTAATGCCGTTTGTTTCATTATATAGGCTCACATTTCCGCTTACAACAGGCGTATTTAGCTCTTTACAAGCGATTTTTATACCTTCGCAGCCTTTGGCAAACTGCCACATTACCTCAGGATTTTGCGGATTTCCGTAGTTTAGGCAGTCTGTGATAGAAAGTGGCGTAGCACCGCTCATTGCTACCTTTCGCCCAGCAGCTGCCACCGCAGCAGCGGCTCCTACTAGCGGATTTACAAAATTCATTCTAGTATTACACTCACACGCCATTGCCACAGCCGCGCCACTTTCTTTTATGCGGATTGCCCCAGCACCTAGCGAGCCTGGCATTTTTATGGTATTTGTGCCGATGTGAGCGTCGTATTGGTCATAGATATAGGCTTTATTTGCGATATTTTCATCTTTTAGCAAGGTTTTAAAGACCTTTTTAGCACTAATTTTTCTAAAATCATCTATTTTTATATTTTTGATTTTGTTTAAATATTCTGGCTCTTTTGTAGGGCGATCTAGCACTGGGGCAAGCTCTGTTACAGGCGCTATTGGTATAAGCCCAGCTAGCTCACCCCTCCAAAATAGCTCCATATTGCCAGTATCTGTTACTTCGCCTATTACTTCTGCGTGAAGTTCGTATTTTTCAAAAATTTCTTTGATTTTATTCTCAAAGCCAGGTTTTGCGCAAATTAGCATGCGCTCTTGGCTCTCGCTTAGCATTAGCTCGTATGGATTCATGCCCTCTTCACGCATTGGCACTTTATCAAGGTATAGCTTCATACCAGCACCACTTTTGCCAGCCATTTCAAAGCTAGAGCTAGTTAGCCCTGCTGCGCCCATATCTTGAATTCCTACAATATAATCAGTCTTAAATAGCTCTAAGCAAGCCTCCATAAGCAGCTTCTCAGCAAAAGGATCGCCTACTTGAACAGTTGGGCGAAGTTTTTTGCTAGCTTCGTTAAAGCTATCGCTTGCCATCACAGCCCCACCTAGACCATCTCTACCAGTGCGACTGCCTACATAGATTACAGGGTTGCCAGCAGAGCCTGCTTTTGCGTAGAAAATCTCATCGCTTTTACAAATCCCAAGCCCAAAGGCATTTACTAAAATATTTCCATTAAAACTCTCATCAAAGCTAGTCTCGCCAGCTACTGTCGGCACGCCCATACAGTTTCCATAGTGGCTAATACCTGCCGCGACGCCTTTGATAAGGTATTTTTGGTGCTTATTTATACTCTCATCTTTGCCTTTAATCTCGCCAAAGCGCAGTGAGTTCATACTAGCCTCTACGCGAGCTCCCATAGTAAAAATATCACGAAAAATTCCGCCCACGCCAGTAGCTGCGCCAGCAAAAGGCTCAATAAAGCTTGGGTGATTGTGGCTTTCCATTTTAAATACAGCCGCCCAGCCCTTGCCGCAGTCTATAACGCCAGCATTTTCGCCAGGTCCTTGGATGACCCACTTTGCCTTGGTTGGAAAGCCATTTAGGTATTTTTTGCTAGATTTATAGCTACAATGCTCACTCCACATAGCAGAAAATACACCAAGTTCAAGCAGATTTGGCTCACGACCTAGGATTTTTAAAATACTTTCATACTCACTAGGGCTGATTTTATGTTGTGCTACTATTTCTGGGGTGATTTGATTATTCATTTTTACTTCCGTTTTGATTGAAATTAATGCGTGATTATATCTAAATCACTGTGAAATTGCGCTAAATTTAACTTGAAATTTATTTTCCAAGGCAAAATGAGCCAAACATCGCATCTAAAATATCACTATTATAAGCAGGCTCAGTGATAGCTGCGATATTTTTTAAAGCCGCATTTATATGAAAAGCAAAGATTTCTAGCTCGCTTTCATTTAGCTTAAAAACAGCTTCTTTTAGCTCGCCCAAGGCAGCTTTTACAAGCTTTGTTTGGCGATTTGAAGTTAGCATTAGCTCGCCACTTTGCTCAAAGCTAGCTAGCTTTTTTATCTCTTTTTTAAGTCCAGTTATATCATCTTTTGCGCTGATTTTTATAGGCTCATTTGGCAAAGAGTTTGTAGGGAATTCTAGATTTAGATCGCATTTGTTTAGCACCAAAATTTTAGTTTTTTCATAACTAGCTAAAAGCTTTATTATTTCATCATCTTCTTTGCTTTTATCTTTGCTAGCGTCAAATACAGCGATGATGATATCAGCGTCATTAGCAGCTTTTTTGGAGTATTCTATGCCGATTTTTTCTATTTCATCAGTGCTAGTACGAATTCCAGCAGTATCTACAAAACGCACAAGAACTCCGTCAAAATTAACGCTTTCTTCAATAGTATCTCTTGTAGTGCCTGCTTTGCTACTTACAATAGCTCTATCATAAGCTAAAAGTGCGTTTAAAATAGAGCTTTTGCCTACATTTGGCTTGCCGATAATCGCTATTTTAAAGCCATCAATTAGCCCTTTTCGCTGCTCACTTATGCTAACAATGCTTTCTAATCTAGCAATGCTAGCATCCAAACGCTCTAGAATTCCCTCTAAAACATCGCTTGGCAAATCATCATCGCTGTAGTCTATACAAGCTTCGCAGTGAGCTAGGATATAAATGAGCTCTTTTCTAAGAGAGCTACAAAACTCTCCAAGCTCTCCACAAAGCGTGCGTGCTAGCATTTTTGCAGCTCTTGCAGAGCGAGCTTCTATCATCGCAGCTATGCTCTCGGCCTTGGCTAAGTCCATTTTGCCATTTAGCACAGCCCTTTTGCTAAACTCGCCTGGGTTTGCCGCCCTTGCGCCAAGGGCTAAAAGCTCGTCTATTATAGCAGAACTAGCAGCCTCGCCGCCGTGAGTGTGAAACTCCACCACATCCTCACCAGTAAAGCTAGCTGGGGCTTTAAAATATATAACCAAAGCCTCATCAAGCAACTCCCCACTCTTGCTATGAAGCTTTTTTAGATGAGCATGGCGAGGGCTAAGCTCGCCCCCACCGCTAAGAGTCTTAGCAAGTTCCAAAGCCCTAACCCCGCTAAGCCTAATTATGCTTATAGCACCGCTTGCGGCTCTTGCTACTATGGTCATCGGCTGTGAAAGTCGTTTATAATGATATATTTGCCCTCTTCACTATTTTTGATACCGACATATTTGTCTTTAAATCTCTCTCTTAGTTGTTCTAGGGCGATTTTGATTAGCACGCCATCAAGTGGTTTTGTGTTAGCATGACCGGTTTCTTCTACACGGCGAATAATGCCTTCTAGATACACTCTCATACCAGCTTCTTGATTTTTTAGAAACTCAGCGATTTCAAGGCGAACATTGAGATTGTATTTTGAGTTTATCCAGTTATACAGTAGGCTTGAGAGTGCTTTGTAGCGATATCCTTCTTTGCCTATTAGTAGGGCACAGTCTTCGCCATCAAGCTTGATATATACGCTATTTTCATCATATTTGCTAACTTCTTCAATGTGTATTTTAAAATCACTTGCACCAAAAAGAGTTTTTAAGCCACTTTCAATTTCATTTAAAATCTCAGTGTTTAATTCCCCGCCTTGCTTATTTTCAGTTTTTTTGACAAATGGCATCTCTTTTGGTTCTTCTGGTTTATTTTCATTAGAAGCATTAAAGTTATCAATGATATTATCATAAGCTTTAAATACATTTGAGCGTTCAGGTTTTTTGCTAGGGAATTCTAGATTTTCTTTACTCTCAAAACTATTTGGCTCAGGCTTAAAACCACTCTGGCTTTTTATCTCAGGCTTTGGCGCAGGGCTTTGGGTTTTAGTCTCAAATCTACTCTCGCTAAAATCTTCTTTAGCAGGTTTTTTAAAGTCCTTTACCTTGCGTTTAGTAGTGCTTACCTCAAACTCTCCAAGCTTTTTAAAAAAGCCTAAAAACCCAGCACTAGGCTTTGTGATAATCTCTACATTTACATCCGCAGCTGATACGCCTAGTTCTACTGAGGCTTTTAGATAAGCCTCGCTTAGTGAATATGCTTGGATTCTCATTTTTCGCCTTTATGATGAGCGGCAATCTCTTCTGCTTTGTGGCGAGCAAAGAGCTTATTTACCACGATTTGTTGTAAAAGCGAGCATACATTGTTCGTAAACCAATATAGCGTAAGTCCTGCTGGGAAGGTGATAAAAAATAGCGTAAATATAGCAGGTAACCAGCGCATGATTTTTTGCTGCATTGGGTCGCTAAAGGTAGTTGGGGTAATGCGTTGTTGTAGATACATAGCCACACCCATTAAAATAGGCAAGATAAAATACGGATCTTTTATCGCAAGGTCGTTTATCCACAAAGCCCACTGGGCACCTTTTAGCTCAATTGCATTTAGTAGCACGCGGTAAATCGCAAAGAAAATAGGAATTTGTAATAAAATCGGCAAACAGCCACCCATAGGATTTGCGCCACTTTTCTTATATAGCTCCATCATGTGAGTATTTAGCTTGGCTGGGTCGCCTTTGTATTTTTCTTGGATTTCTTTCATTTTTGGAGCAATATCTTTTAGCTTGTTCATTGATACCATGCCCTTATATGTAAGTGGGAATAGAATAATGCGTATAACAATAGTCATCACGACAATCGCCCAACCCCAGTTGCCAAAATATCCATAAAGCCAGCTTAAAAAATCAAACACAGGTCTAGCTATAAAAGTAAACCAACCATACTCCACAGCGTCTGCTAGGCTTGACTCAATTGAAGTTAGCACTCTTTTTTCTTTTGAGCCGATATAGCCTTTAAGCTTTAACTCACCGCTACTTCGCACGAAAGCTAGAGTATTTTCATCCTTTGAGTTTTGGATAAAGACATTTAATTTACGCTCTTTATCGTAAAATAAGCTTGTATAGTAGCGATCAGCACTTGAGATAAGATCTATATTATTATAGGTTTCATCACCTTTTGCATCGCCATCTTCTATTATATCTAGGCTATCATCGCTTTTGCGAAGCATCACGCCATGGACTGTGTAGCCATCAGCTAGCACATCTGGTCTATGGCCTGGGGTGATGAAAAAATCACTATTTGATTGTATACTCAAATCATAAGAGCCATTTGCGTAGAAAGTAAGGTGTTTTGAAATGCTCTTTGCGCCTAGTTCTTGGGTTAAAATTGCCTCAAAAATTCCACCATTTTTTGGCTCTATTTGCTCTATTTTATAAGGTGTTTTAAAAGCTAATTCATTTAGCGCAGTATCACTAAAACGCACTTCAAGTGGCATAGGGTCTTTGCTGATTAGTTCTATATGAGAGCCATCTTCATTTACAAACTTTGCGTTATTTAACATAAAACTAGAAATACGTCCTAGCTCATCAATTGTAGCGTTAAACTCACTAGTATTTATGTGAGCTAAAACAGCTTTTTGATCCTTAGTAATAGGGGCTTTTACTAGATTTAAAGCATCATTTGGATCTAGAATTCCCTCTTTTAGCGCAGGGGCAGCATTGCTCGCATTTATGCTAGCATTATTTTCTAGCTGTTTTTTTGGCATAAAATAAAAATCATAAGCTATAAAAAAAGCCACAGAAAGCACCGTGGCAATAAGTAGTCTTGTTTGGGTTGTCATATTGCTAAACACTTGGATTTGTCCTTATATTTTTAATAAGATAAAATTTTTTATTTTTGTAAGGGACTAGCCAAAAGCTAGGGAATTTAATACTTTTAGAATTTGGGAGCAGATTATTTTTTGCTATATTTTTCTTTATAACAGGATATTCTATGCCGCCGCTAAAAAGCTGATTACAGCGTAGAATTCTAAGCATTATCGCTAAACTTGCTTTGAAAAAATTCTCATTTTCTAAAAGCCAGCTAGCATAGCTAGAACAGCTTGGATAATACCTGCAATTTTGCCCCAAAAGCGGTGAAATAAATGCTTTATAAACCCTTATAAAAAAGAGTGGTATAAAATTCATATTTTTTACGCTCATTGCAAAGCCCCTATTTTTTTAAGAGCCCAGCGGATATTTTTGCTAGCTTGAGAATACTTTGAACTAAGCAAACTATCCTTTGCGATTATCACATAATCACCAAGCTTAGCAGTGCTGGCTAACTCACTAAATATCGCTCTTAGGCGTCTTTTGGCACGATTTCTGGCTACAGCATTGCCGATTTTTTTGCTTGCCACTACTGCAAACCTAAACTCATCAGCTGCCAAAAAATACACGCTAGCATCATAACAATGCCATTTTTTAGCATTTTTATATACCTTAGCAAACTCGCTTGTATGGCTAAGACGCCCATATTTTGGCATTATTAGGCTGCTAGTCTTTTTCTGCCTTTTGCTCTGCGTGCGCTTAGAACTTTGCGGCCATTTTTAGTTTTCATACGCTCTCTAAAGCCATGAGTGCGTTTTTTAGGCACTTTGTGTGGTTGATATGTTCTTTTCATCTTGTATCCTTTAAAAATAAAATAAAGCGGAGATTTTAGCCAAACTTTGCTTAAACTTTTATTTGTATGCTGTAATTTATTCTAAAATTCTTTAGGAATTCTAGATTTTAAGCTAAAATCAGCTAAAATCTTAGCCAAATTTTTTAGTAAAATCAAAATGAACCAAAATTTAATTAAAAATGAAATCATAAATTGTAATCTATGCCCACTCTCAAAAATACGCTCTACTAGCGTAGAACCAGTGCTTGAGAGTGTGGATGTGCTTTTTGTGAGTGAGTTTTTTGATGAGAGTTTTGAGCCGCTTTGTGATTTTAGCTGGGCTTATACTAGTATTTTTAAGTGCATCCCAAAGCAAAATGCCTTAGCGCAGTTTTTAAAAAACGCTGATTTAGCTACTTCTCTTGGCTTTTGTGCTGAGTATTTAAAAAGTGAAATTAGCATTTCACAACCAAAAGTGGTAGTAGCTCTTGGGCAAAGTGTTTTTGAGCTTTTTGTAAGTCCGTTAGAATATGCTTATTCTAGCATTGTTGGGGATTTTTATCGCTGCGGGGAGTTTTTTATCATGCCAGCACACGAGAGTGCGCATCTAGCAAAAAACCCTAGCCTAAAAGAAAAAATGAGAGAAAATCTAGACAAAATAAAAGGAATGATATGAAAAAATCTTTAAGAGCATTTTTGCTTAGTATTTCGTGCTGCGCTAGCCTTTTTGGAGCAGCAAATAAACTAAGCGATATCGAACCAGCAAGAGAGTTTTATGTGGATTTAGAACCAAAAGCCTGTGATACAAAATGCCTTTTAACTCTGCTAAAAAAAGGGCAGATCTTTAGCTTTTTATCTAGATTTAGAGAAAATCTCGCAAATGACGAGCTAAGCATGAAATACAGAGATTTTCTAGCTGGAAACTTTGGCTCTTTTGCTAGTTCATCTACGCCTAGCTTTGTGCCTACTGGTAGTGCTGCTAAAATCGCCGTGCTAATCCCACAAAAAACCATAAAAAGCTACTCTGTAATCGTAAGCAACTCTATAATCGCTTATAGTGCTGCTGCGAAAAATAAAGCCTTGGCGCAGTTTTTTCTTTTTGATGATGAGAGCAATATAGGCTCTGTGCTAGAAAATGTCCTAGCGCAGGGTTTTAACTACGCTATTGCGCCTATTACTGATGCTGCCTTGGAGCAAATCGCTGATGAGAGGTATAAAGGAATTTTCTTTTATGTGCCGACCTTACACGCAAGTCTAGCTCGCTATGAGCGGCCAAATATACTTTTTGGTGGTGTTGACTATGATGGGCAAATACGCTCTTTAAGCCAAAAAACAGATGGTAAAATCGCCTCAATAAGCGATGGTAGCAGGCTTGGCTCTATGCTAAATCGCCAAGTAGCCTTGCAAAATCCAGATGCTTTTTTAAGCGTGATTGAGACAAAAAATGTGGATTTAAGAGGTGAGCTAAGGCGTTCGGGCTTTATGGGGGCTAGCGTTTTTTTAAATACCACTTTGCTAAAAACCTCGCTGATTAGCTCGCAATTTAGGGTATATGATGTAAATGTAAAAAAGGTGCTTTGTACGCAGATTTGCTACGACCCTGCGCTTTTTAGCCTGACTCAGCCAAGCGATAGGGCAAATATGTTAATTGCGATTTCTTTTAGTGATATTGATGAGAATCTGCTAGCAAACGCAAAACTACTTGGCGTGGATCTAAAATACGATAGAGTTGCGTATCCGGTGATGTTTGGGATGGACTATATCATCACAAATTTTATTGACAAAAACGCTCATAGCTTTTTTATGGAAAGCGTGAGTGGCTCACAAGTCCAGTATAAAACGCAGATTTTACAGCCCACAAAAAGTGGCTTTGAAATAGTAGAGTAAAATATTAGCAAATAGCTAGGGAATTCTAGAATTCAAAATAATCTAGAATTCCCTAGATATTCTAGAATTCCCTTTTAAACTTCATCTAGAATTCCCTAGACAATCTAGAATTCCCTAGCTATAAAAGCTTCATCTAGAATTCCCAGATAATCTAAAATTCATTAAACATCTACTAGTCTAGAATTCCCTAGACAATCTAGAATTCCCTAGACTTTACGCTTGGTAAAAATTGAAAATATATAAAGCAAGTATTTAAGAAATAAAAAAAAGCCCTTAGAGTCAGAAAACCTAACTCTAAGGGCAAGGGCTAGCAAACACTAGCCCCTTTGTTCAAAGCATCTTAGTAACTAGAAAGCTTTGGATCAATTTTGTTGAAATTATAAGGCTTGTTATTTTTATCAAGCTCTAGTTTGTCAGCTGCTGGAGTATCATTTATATTGCTATGCTCGTAGAAGCGATCGCCTGCTTTGTGGCCTGGTTTGCCAGCTTGGTGAGAATCTTCAAGGTCTACTTTGTAAGTGATCTCGCCTGGATTAAATTTTTGGATGTCATCAAAGCCTAAGTTGCTGATTGTAAAGTCTTTAAAGCCGTATTTTACAGCAACCTCCATTAGCTTAGTTTGACCCATTCTAGCCATCTCAAGAGCTTGTAAAAGCATTCTGCTAGCTTCTCTTGGAGCGTGGAAACCAGTTGAGTTTTCAGCACCTACGAAGTCACCTCTCATTTGACCTTTACGGTGAAGCTCTAGGATTTCTTTTAGCTCAGCTGAGATTTTAGCATCATCTGCTTTGCCATTAGTTTGGAACTCAGGCAGTGCGCCTAGTCTTTCACGCATATTTTTGATATCCATGATTAGGCTTACTGTTGCATATTCAACACTTCTTAGATCAAAAGCGATAGATTTTTGGATATCGCTAACTTGTTTTTTCAAGTAGTCTTCGCTTTGAGTGTGGCAACTTTTACAAGCAGCGTTTATATCTTTAAGCGGAGATGTGATGTTGTGTTGAGTAACTTTTGTTGAACCTTTGCGAACAAAAGGCATGTGACAATCAGCACAAGTTACGCCGTTTGCTGCGTGAACGCCAGCACTATAAAGCTCAGTTTCAGGGTGTTGAACCTTGATCATAGGAGCTTTTGTGATTTTGTGTTGCCAATCTTGTGGGAAGATATCTCTTGTAGCTGGCTCATCATAGTACTCATCAAACATTTCAATTCTAAATGGAGCATTTTTAGGCCATTGTTTCCAAGGGAATACTAGTTTAATACCATTCACTTCAGCTTCAGTAGCTTTGTTGCCATCTCTCCAGCTATCAAACTCATCATAGTCTTTTTGAGTGCCGTTCCACCATTTTTTAGTTGGGTCACTTGCGATAGTCTCAGCAACTACTTTTGTTTTTGTGCCAGTTGGGCGGAAGTAGTACTCTACGTGGCATTGTGAACAAACTAGAGTTCTCATCTCAGAGCGAGTAGCTTTTAGACCTGTGGTAGCGTCTTTTTGGTAGCCTCTCCAGTTACTCATAGCCTCGATAAATGCTGTGCGAGTTACACGAAGTTCCATAGTGTTTGGAACATGGCAGTCGCCGCAAGCTGGTCCCATTCTTTTACCGCCATGAGGGCCGCTGTGCTCAGCTGAGTTTTCTTTGATATCGCCTAGTGCTGGAACTTGTTTGATCATAGTCCAATATTTAGCAGAGTTAAATGATATCCATTTTTCCTCAGGAGTTGTTCCTAGCGCTGCGTTGTTTTCTAGCCATTTTGTCCAGCCAGAGTGGCAGTTCATACAGGCTGCTGGTTGGCCGCCGAATTTCGCAAAGCCGTGAGCATTTAGGAAATCTTTGTTGTTTCTTGCTGTATCCATTTGGTCAACTTGAATCCAAAAGTGTCCACGCTCTTCGTTAGCATCTATGCTAAATGGATAGCCAGCCCAAAGAATAGTAAGTTGTGGATAGCGGATAAGCTTAGAATAAGAGTGGTTTCCACCAAACTCAGTCTCAAACGGAGCCTCAGTTTCTACTGCTTGATACATATCAGCATGCTCTGGGAAGTTTTTTGACCACACATCAATTCTTGGATCATCGTCACTCATCATGACAATATCTTTTGATACAGCACCAGCCATATCAGGTTGTGCTTTTTTGCTTGAAATATCACTATTCAACCAAGAAAAGCCTACCACTGCTGCTATTACTACTATAGCAAATAAGACCTTTTTCATTGTCTTTCCTTTCTTTAGATTTTATTTGTTAAAAGCCACGAGTGTGTCCTACACCAGCGTGACATTTGGCACATTGAAGTGAATCAGAAAAATGCGGATCATCAGGTTTTGTTGTCGCATTTACTACTACGCCTACTAGCTGTGCATGACAGCGAATACAGTTTGCTTGAACTGCCGCTTTTGTCACAGTATTAGCATCAAAGTGCTGTGGTAAATCATCTAGCTTAAAAGTGAAAGAATATGCGTGAGAAACGCCACTTTTAGCTTTAGAAACCCATTTGCTAACAAACCCATCGTGTGGCAAGTGACAGTCGTTACAGGTCGCACGAGGTTTTCCGGCTACTATTTGAGCATGAGAACTCTTTCGCCAACTTGCATAAACATCATTCATAACATGGCAGTTGTTACAAGCAGCACTATCGTCGCTTAGGTATGATAAAGCATTTGCGTTGTGAGCGGTATAGCCTGCAAGCGCAAGCACGATAATTACAAGAACTACAAACCATGAAAGTCCAGATTTTTTAGCATTGTTTTGCAAACCCAGCCTCCTTTCCTCGTAAAGATAGAAAATTGAAGTGGCATTATAATACTTTTTAAATACTTTGTCAAGGTTTTTAAATAAACTTTTAATAGTATATTTTTTATCTTTTTTGCCTAAAAAATAATACTTTGTTTACTATTTTGCTGAGTATTACTATTAAATATTTATTTTAAAAAATGAGAAGTAGTTTCAAAAAAAATTAGTAAATATAAAAATATTTAT
>OBLI01003742.1_pt1 | contig 11403 bp, 9 predicted proteins | sample 1519701 | NCBI WGS metagenome assembly OBLI01 (sample SAMEA3663005, study PRJEB22513) | pig gut metagenome | biome: pig gut; feature: pig-associated habitat; material: faeces | place: France | collected 2012 | reverse complement strand
ACGGCAGTGTCGAGACTCTCGAGGAGGCTGTCTCCAAGATGGCCAAGTTCCAGGTAGGCCGCACGATGCCGGAGGACAAGGTCCTGAAAGTCAAGGCCTTCCTTGAGGCTCAGACCGGTGTCCTGACCGAGTTCTAGAAAGCATTCTTCGGGTTGTTGATGGCAGAAATCTTGCCCATGGCCCGTTGACGACAATTGCCTGGCGGCACTTTCCGCCAATGTTGCAGCAGGGGCTTGCGGATTCCGCAGGCCCCTTTTGCATGATGCGTGTCATATTTATTCAATATTGAAACGTGTAACTTTGAATGATTGATTTTGTATATTTGTACCATTATGGCATTCCGAAAATACGATACCTGCTTCTTCGAGCGTTATGCTATGCTTCAGTTGCGTCAGCTGCTGGGGCATAAGTTCGACGGGCTTGTCAATCGGGACAGGCCGGACCTGCAGTCGGCGGACGGGGCCACGCTCGGCATCGAGGTCACGAGGGCTATGGAGGGAGGAAGGCAGGCTGCATTGAAAATGCTCAAGGACATTTCGGGAATCTCGGCGGTGCCGGGGGAGTCCCAGGCCGACATTGACGCAATGCAGACCAGCGGATACGGATACGGACTCCGGGAAGGCGGATACATTGGCGGGCTCGAGCTGGATTACTGGATGGGTGCCCGTCCGATGAAGGAAATCATTGCCGGCAAGGTGGGGAAGGTGTCGTCCGGTTTCTATGGGGAGTTCCGCGAATTCGGCCTTTTCGTTTTTTCCAATGACCCTCTGACCCTGCCCAATGCCTATGCCGCCGTGCAGTACACATTGTCACTCCAGCGGCCTCTGGACGTGAAGTATTCCAGGCTCTACATCTCCGCGGTGTCGGATTTCTATGCCTGCAATCTTGAGGATGACATATCCCCGGAATTCAGAATCACCCCTTACCTGGTCGATGAGCAGCAGCGGAGGGCATTCTTCCTTTCCGCATTGGATTACAGATGCGGGACAGGGGCGTCGGATGCTGAGAATGAATCTTTGTGACAATTAAGCAATGCAGTGCCCTGCCATCAATCTATGCCCTGCCACAGCTGTCTGAATCGGTCTCTTCCAGGCATGCGATTGGCTCACGCAGGTGTCAGGTGGCACGTGCCTGCCCGGATGAATTGCACGAGCGTCCATGCTCTTACTACATGAAAAAAGCCCGGTACGATACCGAGCTTTTTTCCAATGCTTTTTCTTGTGCGCGGGAGCAGAGTCGAACTGCCACGCCTGTTACGGCACTACCTCCTGAGAGTAGCGCGTCTACCAATTTCGCCACCCGCGCATCAGAATGGACTGCAAATATACGAAATGTTTTGTAATTAGCAAGCGGGCGGGACAATTTCTTCCGTCTCCGCCATCTGAATCGGAGAAGTGGAATATACGATTCTCAGATTACAGTCTCGAAATGCAGAGTCGTGCTCCATCTGTCAATGATGAACCGTGCGGACGTGGCCGCATAGTCGATGGTCACAGTCATATCCTTCAGGTCATCCGCATTCCAGTCGTAGCCGCTCTCGGCCAGATAGTTGCCGATGGCGAATGAACGGACACCGCCACGCTCCGAAATAAGGTCCAGCATCAGGGAATTGTCCTTCTGCCGCGGCACGCATATGAAATGGGAACCCTCCCCGTCACTCTCCACATAGGCCATGAAGTTGCCCGGATAGGGCTCCCCGTCGTAACCGTAGCCGCAGACACCGCCCCTGATGCGGATTTCATAACTTCCTGTTCCATTGAAAACTATCTTTATCCGGCAATGATTCTTCCGCAGATTGCAATTCACTTCCGCCCTGTCCCTTCCCGTATCGGCCCTGGCGTGGGCTGTCCAGATTTCCGGGCAGGGTGAGCCTTCCTCTATCCTGAACCAGCATTCTCCATCAGCTTCGGCCCTTTCCGCAACTGCCGGGTACAGCGACAGTACGTCCAGGTCTCCTCTCCATGCTCTCAGGCTTACCTCGCGCCCGGAAATGACGACAGCCGTATCCAAGTGCCCTCTTCCTGCCCCGGAACCCTGCTTACCCGCAATTCCGTCCAGGCAAAGGCCAACTCCCTCTTCCAGCATCTGCACGTCATCCTCGGCATAGACGATTTTCAGAATGCAGGGGCATAGGTCCCTGTCTTCCTTCACGGAGCAGCCCGGGCAGGTGATAATGGACTGAAGGACGGTGAAGAAGAACAGGGACAACCCCCTGCTGACAGTTTTTTCCATAGGCATAATGAACTATATCCAACGGGTATCAGAAAATGTAACTTATGGCAATGATCACGTCGCAGGGAAGGATGAAAATCTTCCGTCCCGACTGTTCCAGGTCACCGCAGACGGGGCAGGAGTAGGTTGTAAACCATTCCATTCCACCCCACAGGCTTGCGCCGAACTCAACATTGAAATGTTTGCCGACCATATAGGCGAATCCTGCTCCCAATCCCAATCCGACTCTGTCTCCCTCTGAAGTCTCCGCTCTCCCGAGACCGCCTGCGTTGAATTCCTGGTATTGTATTTTTCCGCTCATCCACCATCCGGAGTAGGAATGCCAGGGCCAATACCGCATACCGGCATAATAGGCCTGCTGCTTGTTCCGGAATTTCTCCTTTCCGAATGCGAATGGATTATATTTCAATCCTGCATTCACAGTCCACCTCCTGGACACTGGCACGGAGCCTTCCGCATTCAGTGTCAGCAGGTTGGCATATCCGGCCACATTGGTGGAAATGGAACCCTTTCCCGCTGCGGATTCCTGTGCCCCGGCTTCCTGAACCGCCACCAGCAGCAGGGCTGCCGCCGCCAGCGCCAGTATGCGCCACAGATTGCTATAATGCATATCGTACGAATACTTGCTGAATAATCTGCATCTTGTCCGGGTACAGCTCTATCAGCTTGGCCATCAAGGCTTTCCTGTTGTTCACGTCTTTGGCGAGCGCTGCAAAGATCTGGCTGCGGCTCATGCCGCGCTCCTCGAGGTACCTGAAAATCTGAGGATGGAACCAGTAGTTCAGCCCCGCCGAAGGCATTGTCCCTCCGTATCTTTCGTGGTACATCTGGTTCTGGACATAGTAGGCCCACATTTCTCCGACCTCGCAATATCCTGCGCCCTCTTCCTCTCCGGTTCCGTAAGTGGTACCGCCGCTGGACACGAATGAGGAAATGATGAACTTTATGTAGCTGTTCCAGTAATCCTTTCCAACCTGGGCAAAGTGGCTCGCATGCGCCAGTTCGTGGCAGGTCGTGGAGTACAATGTCGAGTAGGAAATGTCGTTGTGGGCGCCAATGGTTATGTCCGGGAGGAACATTCTCAGGATGCCTGAGAATTCTCCCAGGAAACTTTTCATAAGGGCGTGCTCGACTAAGGCTCCATGCCTCATCATTACTGCACTGCTGCTGTTGAACTTCTGGAATATCCAGATTCTCAGGTTCCTGGGCGGTCTGGCAATATTCATATCGTCAGCTCCGCATCTGGTGATGTAGTCATATGCCGCATTGTTCACCACGGCCCTGCACCAGAGTTTCCTGTCTGAATCAATCGTGATTTCGGCATCCTTGCCCTCCGGTCCGTCCTTTCCGAGCGCAGACGTCGATGCCGGGACGACAATCTTGTTGAATCCGATTGCGAAATCTTCCTTGTTCTTGAACATCAGGCGGTAACGCGGGTTTGACGAGTACTTCTTGCTGAGCTTGTAGTATCCGTCCCTGTCTGTGTAGGCGGATGCGAACTTTACGAATACATTGCAGACAATTTTCACCCCGGCCACTCCGAAAGGCTTACCTCCATTGGCATCCTTGTCCACAATCGTGATCCTTCCTTCGGGAATTTCGGCCCCGCCACGGGTCAGGCTGCTGAGCATATCCCCGTTGCCTGTAAGCCTGAATGCCTCCCTCTCGACGGCGTCCCAGTCGATTCCGTCATCGGACCTGGTTCCCGTTTCCGGGATATAGCAATCGTCAAGTATCTCATATTCAATGCCTTCAGGCATGCTGGTCCCGTGCGGGAGCACTGCGTACTGCCAGGTAATGTCCTCCTCGTCAATCTCCGGGTCGTGGTAATAGTCTCCGTCCCGGATAATCTTGTAGTCCAGCGGGTGGTCCATCAGGTCGTACCCTGCACTTACAAGCCGCTGGTATTCCTCCTCGCTCTTCGGCAGAAACCTGACATACACGTCGGTCGGGGTGATGTCAACTCTGTCCGCCTTGGTCGGATACAGGTTCGCCAATGCCTTCGTGACGTTGGACACCGAATACGGATCCTCCAATTTCTCGCCGAGAACTATCATGTCATGCCCCATTTCCTCCTTGCTGTCCCATCCTTCGGGCGCAATGTCGGCCCCTTTTTCATTGCATCCTCCCGCCGCAAGCAATAGCAGGACAGATGCGGTCAAACTCAATCTCCGCATTTCAATTTCAATTTGTCGCACTCCTTTCCAGGCCGGAGCGCTCAGTTGTCAGTCAGGTCGCCTGGATACCGGTTCTGTGCCGACGGAATCCGGGCCCTGATTCCGATCGGTTCACGATTGCAAAGTACGGGAGGATTATCCGCATTCAGAAAATGAACACGGATAAATTTTAAAATCGCCATTTCTTGATATTGCAATGCGGTTTTTTTATATTTGCCTGAATGAAATTTGACACAAATATGACAATGCTGAGAAAGATTATCATCTCATTTCTGGCCATACTGACCACTTGCGGACTGGGACTGGCACAGACTTACTCCGACATTATCCGGGAGTACAGATATGCCGCAGCCGGTGTTTATCATCCCTATCATGCCGGAGACCTGACAGACAGCAAGGCTCCAAGAGGATTCAAGCCGTTCTATATCTCCCATTTCGGGCGGCACGGATCGAGATACCGCGCCCATCCCGAGTCGTATGAGCCTTTGTATGACGGAGCCGGGAAGGTGGCTGACCTGCTTTCTGAAGAGGGAGGAAAAATCGTTGAGCAGGCATTGCAGGTCGCTGACGCCCACAAGGGCATGTACGGCGAACTGACTCCTCTCGGTGCGAGGGAACATTATGCTATCGCACAGCGGATGTACAACCGGTTCCCTTCAGTTTTCCGTTCCAGGCAGGAGGTGGAGTGCTGTGCGAGCACTGTCAGGCGCTGCATAATTTCGATGGCCAATTTTGCGCAGGGAATGGATGACTGCGACCCGGACCTTGACTTCGTCTTCAATACCGGTGACAGGTACATGGCCTATATAATGAAGGGCAATACCCACAAGGAAATCAAAAGCTATGTCCGCTCCCATCTCGGACCGCTCAAGAGGGAGCGTTGCGGATATGAGAAGCTCTTCTCCAGGCTCTTCACCGACCCGGAGGAGGCAGCAGCCAGGCTGGGGGACCCTTACAAGTTCGCATTGGCGCTGTACGATGCCGCTGCCATTGCCCCGGACCTGGACTTCCTTGGCGTTGACCTTCTGCAGTATTTTGATATTGACGAACTTATAGCATTTGCGGAATGTGATTCGGATGACATGTTCGCGGAGGTTGCCAATTCGGAGGAATGGGGAGACTTCGCAATGAGCCCGGCTGATGATCTGCTGGAGGATTTCATTGCCAAGGCGGATGCTGCCATACTTCCGGATTCAGGCAGGGCGGCCGATCTGCGCTTCGGTCACGATACCGGTCTCCTTCCGCTGACCTGTCTTCTGGGAATCAGGGAGATGAGCGTCAAATATCCTTCGGAGACCGCTCACGACAACTGGAATACATACAGCAGGATTCCTATGGGCTCCAATCTCCAGATGGTATTCTACCGCAATGCTGCCGGAAAGATACTCGTGAAGCTCCTTTACAATGAGCAGGAGACCTCCATTCCGGCCCTGGAGCCGTATTCCGGCAATTATTATGAATGGGAGACCCTCCGCGCCTGGATGGTCTCCAGAGTCGATTTCGCAAGGAATAATCAATAAGGAACCGAGATGAAAATAGTATATCTGGATGCTGCCACTGTGGGTGACGTATCTTTCGCAAGCATAGCTGCGCTTGGCGAGCTGGTCTGCTGGCCTGAATCTACCGCAGAGGAGGCCCTGGAAAGGGTCAAGGATTGCAATGTGTTGATTGTCAATAAGGTATTGGTGACAAGGGAACTTCTTGACGCCGCTCCGGCTCTCCGGCTGGTCTGCGAGGCTGCCACCGGAGTCAACAATATTGACCTGGAAGCCTGCCGGGAGAGGAACATTCCGGTCCGCAATGTGGCGGGATATTCTACCGACTCGGTGGTTCAGGCTACGTTCATGCACATTCTCTCGCTGCTCGGGAATGCGCCTTATTATGACAACACGGTCAAGAACGGAACATATTCCGCCGGCACACTGTTCACCGACGTATCCCGGTCTTTTTACGAGATCAGGGGAAAACGTATCGGCATTGTCGGAATGGGCGCAATCGGAACCGGAGTCGCCAGGGTCGCAGAGGCCTTCGGAATGGAGGTGGTCTATTATTCCACCTCAGGCACAGGACATTGCAGGGAATGGCCGAGCATCTCCCTCGAGGAACTGATGCGCACGTCGGACGTCATTTCCATACACGCTCCTTACAATGAGAGGACGGCCGGTCTGATCGGTGAGGCGGAACTGGCGATGATGAAGCCTTCGGCAATCATTGTCAATATGGGACGCGGCGGAATTGTGGACGAGGCGGCTTTGGCGCAGGCTATCGACAATGATTCAATCGGCGGAGCCGCCCTCGACGTGTTCGCCAGAGAACCACTTCCGGGCGACAGTCCGCTGCTTCGGACACGCCACCCGGAAAAGTTGAGGTTCACGCCTCACACTGCCTGGGCAAGTGTCGAGGCCAGAACGAGGCTTATAAATTGCATTGCTGACAATATCAGGACGGAAATGGGCCTGTGACCTATTCCCATTCGATTGTGGCAGGCGGTTTCGACGAGATGTCATAGACTACGCGGTTCACTCCGCGGACTTTGTTTATGATCTCGTCGCTGATCTTTGCCAGGAAGTCGTAAGGGAACTGGAACCAGTCCGCCGTCATCGCATCCGTGGATACCACGGCACGGAGGGCCACAGGGTTCTCGTATGTTCTCTCGTCGCCCATCACACCGACGCTCTTTATCGGAAGGAGAATGACTCCGGCCTGCCAGATTGCGTCGTAGAGGTTGGTCGCCATCACTCTCGGGTCGGAGGCTGAAGGGAAGCCCATTCCTGTGCAGTCATAATTGCGCAGACCTCTTATATATATGTCGTCAGCCTCGCGGAGGACTCTGAGCTTCTCCTCAGTCACGTCACCGATGATGCGGATTGCAAGGGACGGACCCGGGAACGGATGTCTTCCGATGAGTTCTTCCTTGATTCCGAGGGAGCGGCCAACTCTGCGGACCTCGTCCTTGAACAGCATCTTAAGCGGCTCCACGACCTTTAGGTGCATCTTCTCCGGAAGGCCGCCCACATTGTGGTGGGACTTGATCTTGGAGGCGATGCCAGGGATGCCTGCCGACTCGATAACGTCCGGATAAATGGTGCCCTGGGCCAGCCATCTGGCATTTTCAATGGTCTTGGCATATTTGTCGAAGGTCTCCACGAAGAGCCTTCCGATAATCTTTCTCTTTGCCTCAGGCTCGGTTACTCCGGCAAGTTCCCTGAGGAAGTCCGCAGAGGCGTCCGCACCGATCACGTTGAGGCCCATGTCCTCATAGGAATGCATCACATCCTCGTACTCGTTTTTCCTGAGGAGTCCGTTGTTCACGAAAATGCAGGTGAGGTTGTGCCCTATGGCCTTGTTGAGGAGAACTCCGGCTACGGTCGAATCCACGCCGCCGCTGAGTCCGAGAATGACCTTGTCTTCGCCGAGCTGGCTGCGGAGCTCCTCCACAGTTGTTTCAATGAATGAGGCAGGGGTCCATTCTCCCTTGCATCCGCAGATGTCGAATGCGAAATTGGAGAGAATCTTCGTGCCTTCCACGCTGTGGAATACCTCCGGATGGAACTGGACTGCATATACTGCATTGTCCTTGAACTGGAATGCTGCATTCACCACGTCGTCGGTGGAAGCGATCACCTCCGCATTGCCCGGGATGGCGGAAATTGTATCGCCATGGGACATCCAGACTTGGGAATGTGCCTCCACGCCCTTCAGGAGAGGGGAGTCTGCCTTCACCACGTTCAGCATTGCGCGTCCGTACTCCCTTGCGAGCGAGCCTTCCACGCTGCCGCCGCATCTGGAGGCGATGTACTGCGCTCCGTAGCAGATCCCGAGAAGGGGAAGTTTTCCGATAATTGAGTCAATGTCGATCTGCGGCGCATTCGCATCCCTTACAGAGCAGGGGCTTCCGGAAATGATTACTCCCTTTACGGACGGGTCAATGTCCGGCATCTTGTTGTAAGGGTAGATTTCGCAGAAGACGTTCAGTTCCCTCAGGCGTCGTCCAATGAGCTGGGTCACCTGGGAACCGGCATCGAGAATGATGATTTTTTCGGTCATATTTTGATTTTTATATCGCAAAATTAATACAAAAAGTTCATTAAAACCGAAGAAATGAGTAATTTTGCGGGTTGTTTTATTGGAAAAGTATATGGATGTAAGGAACATCGCGATTATCGCGCACGTTGACCACGGAAAAACCACCCTCGTGGACAGGATGATTTATCAGGCCAATCTTGTCCGTCAGCCGGAAAATCTCGGAGAGCTGATTCTGGACAACAATGATATCGAGAGGGAAAGAGGTATCACCATTCTTGCGAAGAATGTCTCTGTAGTATATAAAGGTGTAAAGATCAACATTATCGATACTCCTGGCCATAGTGATTTCGGAGGAGAGGTGGAGAGAGTGCTGAACATGGCCGACGGAGTGCTCCTGCTGGTGGATGCGTTCGAGGGATGTATGCCTCAGACGCGTTTCGTGCTTCAGAAGGCCCTCCAGATGGGCAAGAAGCCTATCGTTGTCGTGAACAAGGTGGACAAGCCTAACTGCCGCCCTGACGAGGTGCAGGAGGAGGTCTTCGACCTTATGTTCTCGCTCAATGCCAATGAGGACCAGCTTGATTTCAAGACGATTTTCGGAAGCGCCAAGCAGGGCTGGATGTCCAATGACTGGAAGACTCCGGCCAATGACATCACCGCATTGCTGGATGCCATTCTCGAGGTGATTCCAGCTCCTGCGATGAACGAGGGTACACCTCAGATGCTCATTTCCTCACTTGAATATTCTCCATATGTCGGACGTATTGCGGTCGGCAGGGTTACCAGGGGGACTCTCTCCGTGGGAATGAATGTCAGCCTCTGCAAGAGATATGACAGGATTGAGAAACAGAAGATCAAGCAGCTGCTGATTTTCGACGGTCTCGGAAAGAAGGAGGTCAAGGAGGTGAAATGCGGAGATATCTGCGCCGTGGTGGGCATCGACGGCTTCGAGATCGGCGACACCATTGCGGATTACGAGAATCCTGAAGCCCTCCCTCCGATTGCCGTGGACGAGCCGACAATGAGCATGCTCTTCACCATCAACAATTCCCCATTCTTCGGAAAGGACGGCAAGTTCGTGACTTCCAGGCATATCAAGGACCGTCTTGACAAGGAGTTGGAGAAGAATCTCGCACTTCGCGTGAAGCCGGGTCTCAATGCCGATTCGTTTGTGGTTTACGGTCGTGGCGTGCTTCATCTTTCAGTACTCATCGAGGAGATGAGAAGGGAGGGATTCGAACTTCAGGTAGGTCAGCCGAAGGTGCTTGACAAGACGATCAACGGGCAGAGATGCGAGCCTATCGAGGAACTCAGCATCGAGGTCCCGGAGCAGTTTGTAGGCGCAGCCATCGAGATTTCCACAAGGAGAAAGGGCGCATTGATACATATGGAGCCGAGGGGAGACAGGACGCTTCTTGAGTTCGAGATTCCTACCCGCGGCCTCATGGGACTCAGGAGCAATCTTCTCACGGCATCCCAGGGCGAGGCTGTGGTGGCCCACAGGTTCAAGGATTACCAGCCTTACAAGGGTGACATCGAGCATAGGATGAACGGCTCCCTGGTTTCTCTGGAGACCGGCGAGGCGGTGGCCTATTCGATGAACAAGCTTCTGGACCGCGGCCGCTTCTTCGTTGAGCCGGGCGAGGAGATTTACATGGGAATGGTGGTCGGCGAGCATACCCGCGACCGCGACCTCAATGTCAACATCTGCAAGACCAAAAAGCTCTCGAATGTCCGCGCTGCCGGCAGCGATGAGAAAATTATTCTTCCGCCTCCGGTCAAGATGTCGCTTGAGGAAATGTTGGAGTATATCAATGAAGATGAATTAGTTGAGGTCACTCCGCACCATCTCAGAATCCGTAAGATTTACCTGGATCCGATAGAAAGAAAAAGAAAAAGCGGCGAAGACGATTGATATTCCAAAATTATTTATTACCTTTGCGGTCCTATCTATTTATGGGCGATATGAAAGATGCTTTTATAATACCTTTGAATGGATTGAAACAGGGCAGGACCCGGTTCTCCTGGAAGGCAGGAGCAGAGTTCTTCAGAAATTTTGACAACAAGGACATCAAGGATGCCGAAATCCTGGTGGATGTGGAGGTGGAGAAATCCGGTACATATCTGGGGATTGATGCGGAGGTCAGCGGAAATCTGACCGTGGCCTGTGACAGATGCGGAGCAGATGTAAGCCTGCCGGTCAGAAGCAGGATCAGCCAGAGCATCAAGTTCGGTACCGAGCCTGTCAGCGGAGAGGAGATTGTGGTGAGCGAAGAAGATGAGAGAGAGACTGTTTATCTTCCCGAGGATGGCGGTGAACTGGACATGAGCCAGACGGTTTACGATTTCGCCTGTCTTGCTCTGCCGATGAAGAAGGTTCATCCTGATGGAGAATGCGACCCTGTTGCCCTCAGATTTCTTTCCGGAGAGGACTTTGTCCCGCAGGAGAGGAATGAAGATAAAGCAGAAAGTCCCTTTGCCGTGCTCAAGGGATTGTTTGATGAAGAGAATGGACTTTAGTCCGGAGCACGGAGAGATGAAAAAATATTTAAAAGTAGATAACAATGGCACATCCGAAACACAAACTTTCTAAGCAAAGAAGGGATAAGAGGAGAACTCACGATTTCGCTGCAGTTCCTACTCTTGCAACATGCCCTAATTGCGGTGCTACAGTAATGTATCACAGAGTATGCCCAGAGTGCGGCTATTACAGAGGCCGTCAGATTATTGAGAAGAAGGTTGCTGAATAAGCTCCTTTTTCCCCGATGGTCCCGTAGTTCAACGGATAGAACGGAAGTTTCCTAAACTTTAAATAGTGGTTCGATTCCACTCGGGACTACCAGATTTGAGGTGACTGAGATTTTCTCAGTCACTTTTTTATGATTATCCGCATATCATGCGAGGTTATCTGCAAATCATCCCGCCCATGAGTTCTTCATGTCGAAGGGCTTCTTCAAGGTTTCCGAGG
>OBLI01003739.1_pt1 | contig 11406 bp, 5 predicted proteins | sample 1519701 | NCBI WGS metagenome assembly OBLI01 (sample SAMEA3663005, study PRJEB22513) | pig gut metagenome | biome: pig gut; feature: pig-associated habitat; material: faeces | place: France | collected 2012 | reverse complement strand
GTAATTGAAATTATCAATTACACCATTACAATAAATCATATACCATTTTGCTGACATCAACAAAATGCCCAAAAACATATACACCTTTTGTGGTGTTTCGTTATTCCAGATAAAAAAATCAAAAAATTCCCCTCATTTCCTTTGCTGTTTCAGAATTAATTCGTATCTTTGCGCTGCAAAATGCGTGCACACGTGCGCACGAGGCAGATGAAACGACATTAATAACAATAAAATAACGACATAAGTATATGACATAAAAGAAGATATGAGTTTATGACATCCCTGACTCGACTGAAGGTATCAAAACTTGGGAAATAACGAATAACGTCAGATCGGTTTAGGCAACGGATGTCTGCGCTCCTTTAAAGGGCGTGGACAGAATGGTTGTTGTCTGACGTAGGCACCCCAAGGCCTTGATATACATACTACCGTTTTTGCTTCACGCCTTCTTTCCAAATCGAGAAAGAGGGCTATTTGTTTGCCCTCAAATAACGCATTACATATGAATACTTTCGAGACAAAAGGGCAAAATAAATCTATCAAAAAGAGGAAAGCGCAAGATTGGTTAGTCAAGCAATTTGCTTATCCACAACGGAAAATACGCCTTGCCACAACATTCAGTGGTATAGGCGCGATTGAATATGCATTCAAAAGACTGGGATTAAAGCATGAAATTATCTTTGCAGGAGATATAAACGACAAATGCAAAGAATCATATTTTGCTAACTATGATATAAAAGAAGAACAATGGCATTATGACATTCTCCTTCTGATAGGCTTGAATAGTTTGCCAAACTCATGGAAGTCTCAGGTAAATATCGTGGAAAGAACCAATCTCAATAGATATAAACTGATTGTTTCAACCCCAAAATAATTAATTATATGACAACAACATCATTATTTAGTAAATTCTGTGAATATGTAGATAAGTCCATTTTCTCGGAAGAGAACATGGGCGGTGTTGTTGCGTTTGTAGTTGATAAAAATTACATTGACCGTTTCTGTGAAACTAATGGAACAACAGAACGAGAGTTGATGTTAGCAGTAAAAGGCTCCTTATGGTCTTCATACTTATCTCCTTCTCTTCGACAAATTAAAGGTATTCTTGCCATTCAATTGTATGCAGCATCAAAGAGAGCAAATTCCAACGGTATCACTTCCGTAAATTATCGAGACAGACTGGTACAAGTCCTTGAATGGAACATCGATTCGCTTCAGGATTGGATGGTTAATAACCAAGATAAGTATTGGAGAAAACTATATGATTGGTGTGACGAACAAGGATTTATCATCTCTAAATCCTATCCGAAGTATGGAGCAGGAAGATATGTTCAGTACCCTATTCAGCAAGCTGAACGCGTTTTTACAGAGGAAGAACTGCTTTATATAGCATGTTATTTCAATGACTCGAAATTATCTCCAGGAGAAGACATTTCTGAAAATTCATTCTGGAAGGTAATTGATAAATACCATCTTTACAGATACGCAAGTAGCTCTCATGCTAGAACTATACTCTATTCCGATGAATATTGCAAGGATGGGTACATTCAAATATATAATTATTATTTGAGATGGGACGGCACGTATAAATCTCTCAGTGACTACAAAAAGCGAACAACACCTGTCCGTCTTAACGATTTGTATATTGATGGTGATTTCTCAAATATTGAAATAAGGGATGAAAAGTTCACTTTAACTAACCGCATAGGGGTTAATGAACTTACAATCAATAAACTCAAAGGATTGTATAACTTTAAGAGAGAGGGCTTCATTCTATTTAAACGCAATGACATCTATGATAATTATTGGGAAGAAACAAGATTCTTGATTGGTCAAGAAGAGGGAATTGCTATCAGATTTGTCGGCAGCGGCAGAAATTATGTATCAGGAATACCATTCTTCAGATCAAGTAACTTAGAAATATATAAAGTTATTGTTGATAATGCAAAACCAGAACTATATACAGAGGAGAAATATTATTTCTTGGAAGGTGGTCTTAAAATTGCTCGTATGCAATACATTCTTGGAGCTGCTCCTTTACTTCGAGTAAACAAACCCACAAAATTCTGGATTGATGGTGTTGTCAATGAAGCCAAAGGAGATAGTACTTTATTCAAGTTACCATTAGACGTAGGCCATCACTATATTAAGTTCCCAAGCCAACCAAAATTGGAACTTACAATAATTAATCCGATTGCAAAAGAACACATCTGGAGCGAAAAGTATTTTAAATGGAGAATCAACCGGAAGGAAGAATCTTGGGAATCTATTAATACTGACGAAGGTATTATTGGATTAAATTTTTCCTGTATGCATAGAAAAGTTGTAGAAAGAATCAATCCACTATCTTCATGGGCAAACTATCATTTATTTGGGAAAGAATACCCAAGCAATAACATTGTAATTAAACTTTTATATCAAACAAAATAAAATGGGAACATTTGATTATAATAACTATCATGTGGTTGGGATAGTCGAAAATATTCCTGCTAGTAACCATTCATACATCCATGTTATTGGATATACAAATGCTTATTCATATAACATTCATCGTTATTCAACACCTGATGAAGTTAAATCGGTCTTTGCCAAAAAAGGGCGCGTATTCGCTTATACGTTTGCTCAAAAGAATCCAAATTTGTCTGGGCACTGCGTTATCATGGGGGTTATCCCTAATGAAAAGCCTGGAGAAGGCCTTGATGAGTACGTTTGGGATTGGAGTGTTAATTTGATTGACTTGGCTACTTCTGTCGTAAAAATCGCTCCTGATACCATTAGTTATAATGGTCAAAAAAACTATGACATTTTATGCAAGCATAACCTTATTGATGCTTCTAATGATATATATTTTGAATCAAATGGTTGCATTTATCTTATTAAAGCTCATTCTGTTGAAAGACTAATCAAGTACTGGTCATTCTCAGACTTGGAGGTTAAGTGTCGTGATTCCGTTATCCTTTATGGTGGAATTTTTTATATCATAGGTAATCTTTGCGAAAACACAGGAGTCGCAGATATTACGACAGATAAACAGCTTGTAGATTGGTTCTGCAAAAAGGTATTGAAGCCCAAATGGGACGATTTTGCGTCGAAACAAGATTTCAAGATTATTGAAGCTAGCATAAAGGAAGTACTCAACAGTGTAAATATTGATAGTTCTATATACAATGCACGCCTAAAGAGATTGAAGACAATAAATACTAATATACAGTTAGCATTCGAGAATCTTCAAGATGTGGCTAAAAATCCCTGGTTTGCCAGCATCTTACAATCTGCCGTAGCTCGATTCAAAGAGAACTACGTTTCAGAACTGGAAATGGCAAATAATGCAGAATTGAAGAATCTTAAAGAAGAGCATAACTTTGCTATAGAAGCAGAAAAAGAAAGATTCGATAATGCAATTAAAGAATCTGAAGCACTTCTTTCTAAAGCACTATCTGATAATAAAAAGAAAATATCTGCACTAGAAGGCCAGTCCTCTCAACTAAAATTAGAGGTGCAAAAATTGACAGAAACTATCGCAAAAAGAAAAAGTGAGTTAGAAAATGAGGAGTCAAAATGGAGCAAGATTTTTGAAAAAAAGGAGTCTATTATTGAAGACTTTGGGGTTATTAAAGAAGTCCTTAGCATCCAATTGCACTCATCTCCTATGAATGCTCCTGCCCTAACTAATTTCGGCTCAGCACTTACAAACGTCGAAACAGAACAGGAATCTGCAATGTATATTCAAGTCTTCATGAAAAGACTTGAACTGATTTTAAAGGCTTATGGGGCTGATGAGTCAGATGCTGAGAACACTACATATTTACTATCTAAGAACAACATTCTTGTATCTAACGATTCGAGGGTGATACAGTCTATTATAAGAGCTACTGGCAAATGTACATATTTGTACGAATACGTTACACCAAAATGGAATTGCTTTGACGATTTATGGAATAATGGTTTGGCGTATATTATAGAGCAAGCTTTAAATAATCCTAATAAGATTTTTTACCTTGTTCTCCAAAATATGAACCTATCATACATTCCTAGTTATATACAACCTATAGTGGATGTGAATCTTGGTTTATGCGATACCATCCCTGTTAATGGCCATAAATATCCAACTAATCTAAGAATACTTGGCCAAATCAGTGAAGATTCTTTAATCCCTATAAGCATTTATGCTATTGAGCATTTGGGTTGTTCTAAAAAGTTGAAATTCGTTGCAAAGATACCAAATTTCTCTGCATTGGATTTACCTATAGGATACTTATCGCCAGATATACTAAATGAAAGTCAAGTAAAAGCGAATAGTTCAACAACTTATGTAGAAGACTATATTTCAGATGATGAATAAAATTATAAAAGCACAAGAGGCTCTTTATATCTGGCTCTCTTATTTTGATAAAAGAAGCTATGATTTAATCCGGCAGAGTTGTAATTACCTAAACATTCAATATGATTTAGGTATAGAGAGTTATGCTGTATGGAAGATTTTTTATCCTTTAGTTTATACTGGAGTCATTGAGCATATAGGCAATGGTTATTATGCACTAACGGAACCAATGGCTATAGATTTTGGCACCCATTATGTGCTTATTAATAGCAAAAATGAAAACTTTTCAAAAACTAATGAAAGTATTGGCATTTCATTATTTGACAAAAAGAGGGGAACAATCTCCCATCAAAATGTGATTCAGTTTCATGCTTTACAGATATTAAGAAGTTTTCCTACAATAAGTTCTGTAGTCGACGGATTCTATAGGTCTATAGTTGAGGAAGATAAGTTTGAGTACCACAACTATAAATCAAAGAAAGGTGTGGCAGAGTTAAAGGATGGTGGTTTAAAAAGATATTTTTCGATACCGCAAGATGGCTATCAGAGGCAGATACCAGACAAGTCCATCAATCCTGATGCTTTAAACATTTCTTATTATTACGAGCGTGTTGTAAATAACCAATATAATGGTCATTACAAAGTTCAAACTCGTGACTTACATTTAGAAGCATTCGGTCTTCCTATACTAGTCCATCGAGTTTTAATGTTGGATTGTTTGTCTAGGAAGAATATGCCGACAAATAGCGACACAGAATACCATTATTCTGGAATCCAACATAAGATTGTAAAAGAGTTAAATCGAGTTCTAAATAATTCAATAAGAATATATGAATAATCCAATAAAGATATTTCGAGAACTTCAGAATGTCTATCTGAAATACATTAACAGTGGACTTCCTTTTTCACGTGAAGAATATACTAACGAGAGGAATGAGCTGATGAATGAGCCTGGTACCATTTGTCAACCTCCTATCATTGAACTTGTTCCCAAGTATCATGAAAAGGCTACTCTACAGGAGTTTTGCCTTCGTGAAGGAGTGCCATCAGAGATAAACGATTTTGTCAATACTGGTTTATTTGTCAACAATAAACACAGCGAGAGGAAATTATACGACCATCAATATGGTGCTTTGAAAGAAGCGTTTATCAATAGAAAACACATGATTGTTACGACGGGGACTGGTTCAGGCAAAACTGAGTGTTTTCTACTTCCTGTTATTGCTGACTTGGTAACAGAGTCTGCTTCTTGGGGGCAAGACCGTCCTAGAGCAATGCGTACAATGATATTATATCCATTGAATGCACTTGCAGAAGACCAAATGATTCGATTGAGAAAAGCTCTCAACAGCAGAACTGAAGACAAGTCTGGAGCATTAGATTGGCTTGATGAACACAGAAATCATCATAGGTTTTATTTCGGTCGATACACTGGTAGTACTCCTGTAAGCGGAACCAAAAAGAAGGCACAATCGAAATATTATGAGGAGAAGAAGCAGCTCACCCAAGAATGGGAGGCTGCTAAGGAAGCTGCGAAAGAAAACTCTACAGAATTGCTCTACCATGTACCGTGTATGGAATCTGATTCTGCAGAAATGTGGGATCGATTCTCTATGCAGGATAATGCTCCAGATATAATGATTACCAATTACAGCATGTTAAACGTAATACTTATGCGTGATTTGGAATCTGGCATTTTTGAAGAAACAAAAAAATGGTTACAGCAAGACAAAAACAATGTATTTCATCTTGTTATTGATGAGTTGCATACTTATAGGGGAACAGCTGGTACAGAAGTTGCGTATCTTATTCGAGTGTTGCTGGATAGACTTGGCTTGACACCCGAATCAAGTCAGGTTCAATTCCTTGCATCAAGTGCATCAATGGAACAGAATGCCCAAACGGAGGATTATTTATGTGGATTTTTCGGTGTTAGCAAAGAGACACTGAAGAATAAATTTGTAATACTTTCCAACCCAAAGCAGTCAATCATCCAACAACCACAAAAGTCTATTCCTTTCAAGGAATTGGCAGACTATTCTATAAACACGTATCCTGATGAAGAAAAGCAAAAACAGCTTTTTACGTCATTAGGTGTTTCATCATTTAAGGAACTTGCTGACAAGTATGAATTATTGGATTGGTTAAAATTTTCCCTATCAACGGACTCTGGTGTCATCGCTAAAGATATTGAGAAGATAGCGGAGAGAATGAATATTCCTGAAAATTTAGGGAATGCAGTTGTCGAATCCATAATTAAGATTATCTGTCAAAGTACGGAAAATGGAAATGTTATAGCCCCCTTACGTTCTCATTTCTTTTTCCGAAGCATAAACGGGCTGTGGGGATGTTCAGATCCTAACTGTTCATGTACAGAATCTCAATATGATTTCGAGGGACGTACAATAGGGAAATTATATAAACGTCCAAGAACAGTATGTGATTGCGGAAAAAGAGTACTTGAAGTCCTGATTTGCGAGAACTGTGGAGAGGTCTTTCTTGGTGGCTACAAAATTATCAAAGATGGCAAATCATATCTAACCGTAGAAAAGCCAATCTCTGATGCATTTTGTAACTATTGTGTACTATGGAAAGGTGAAGGTGCGACAATAGAAGACGGATGGTTCAAAGCGAATTACAATGAAGTAACTGGAGAATATTCAAAATCTCCTAATGGTGAATACTATGTATATGAACAAAAGAATGACTCTGATACTTGTTTTCCGCATAAGTGTCCGCAGTGCGAAGTTGCATATAGAGTAAAGGACAAGAATAGTTTCACACCTGTTCGTCGTCATTCAGCTGGTCTCCAGAAAATCAACCAGATATTGGCAGACTCATTAATCAGAAGCATGAAGAATGAAAATGAAAGCAATACAAAAGTTGTTTTGTTTTCAGATAGTCGTCAATCAGCTGCAAAATTGTCTGCAGGAATCGAGCTTGACCATTTTAGAGATGTTCTACGTTGGGCTATTCTAAATGCATTAAAAGGAGATAACAGTGCAGTCACATTCTTGAAAAGTATCCGAGGAAAAGGGTCGAGCATGACACCAGAGGAAGGTTTAAAGTTGCGAGAATTAGCACAACAACAAGTCTATAATTCTATAGTTCAAAAAATCATGTTTGAAAACATGGGAATACTATTAGAAAAAGATAAAGTTGAATTAGACAAATTCTTCAATAGCATTGACGCTTTACTTATTGATAATATTGAAGAAAATGTTTTTAAGACATTGCTTTCAATAGGTGCTAATCCTGCAGGTCCGATGCCATCAGTCGCAAATGATATGAATGCTGGCGTTTGGTTTGATTTGTTTGATTTTGATAACAACAAAATTAAAGACGGTCTCGTAGGAGCAAAGAATACTTTCGCACAAAGAATAGTTCGACGAAACAAAACGGAGCAACTTATTAGCATATTCTCCAACAAGAACAATTCCTTTGAGGAACTAAAACTTGGTTATTTAGTTCCAACTGCATTGTGTACTGACGTGTCCTTCAGAGAATTGGTAAGTTCTGTTATACGAATAATGGGTGAAAAGAGACGCATTAAAGACGTTTCAACAAAGTATTTTCATCGTGGTTTCCCATTGCAAGTTCGAAAATATATTAAGCATGTTTGCCATATCCAAGGGCAAAAAGAGCTTAATGAGAAACTTGATGAGATTAAAAACTTCTTGATAAATGGCGGTATTTTAGACAGAGACGAGGTTTTGCTCAACGGAGGAGGCTTGTCTTTCGTTAAATCTAATGAAGGAAGTGATTATTGGGAATGTCCACGCTGTAAAACTATTCACATGCACCATTCAAATGGAGTATGTGTAAATTGCATGTGTAAATTAGGAGAACCTAGAAAACTGTCAAAGGAGGACATAACAAATCCGAATGACTACTATCTTACATTGTTAAACTCAACAGAAGAAGCATATAGATTACATTGCGAAGAGTTGACTGGCCAAACGAATAAATCAGATTCCAGAAAACGTCAGAGACTATTTCAAGATATTTTTTTGAAGACAGAAAATGCCAAAATTGATGGAATAGATTTATTAAGTGTAACCACGACTATGGAAGCAGGTGTTGATATTGGCTCGTTGTCAGCCGTAATGATGGGAAATGTTCCCCCTCAGCGTTTCAATTACCAGCAGCGAGTTGGTCGTGCTGGACGTAGAGGCAATCCTCTATCTTTAGCTATTACCGTTGCAAGAGGAAATAGTCATGACTTAACCCACTTCTTCGAAACAGAGCGTATGGTTTCTGATACTCCAAAGGATCCATACTTAGAAGTGAGAACACGTGAGATTGCTGAAAGAATCATTTACAAGGAGATATTGTACCATGCTATCGGGTCCTTCAAAACAGGTGGAAATGACAGTGTACATGGTAATTTCGGTTCTATTTCCGAATGGTCTGCTAATATGCCAAAAGTCCAAGAATGGATAACAAATAACCCGCAAACTGTTCATCATGTTATCAATGTTGTTACTTGTGGCACAGAATTAACAGAGAAACAAAAGAAAGAGATATACGATTTTATAAATAGTAATCTTGTAGAAAAAATTACAGGGGTTGTAAATAGTAATGACTTTACGCAAGACAATCTTAGTGAAAGGCTTGCAAATGCAGGTATGCTTCCAATGTTCGGGTTTCCCACAAGAACTCGTAATCTTTATTTATCAGACCCCAGGAAATTACCTGCAGAAGACGTTGTGTCACGCGACATGGATATGGCACTAAACTCATTTGCACCTGGTCACGAGATAGTAAAAGATAAAAAAGTATATAAGGCTGTTGGCGTTGTTGATTATGAGTACAACACCGCACACATTGTCACACCAAAGTTCAATTCCTTGAACAAATACAAACAGCCTTTACAACGTTGCAAACATTGTGGTTATTCGACAATAACTTCCACAGAAGATGTAAAGAACTGTCCCGTTTGTGGTCAGGAAATGGAGAAAGTTAAAATATGTTCGCCTTTAGGCTTCTGTGTTGATTATTCTGTAGAACCAGAAGATTTTAATGGTAGTTTTGACTGGTATTCTCCAAATAGTGATATAAAACTTGACTGTGAAGAATCTCTTACACCTTGTCCTAAGGTTCACAACCTCATAATGAGAAACAATCTCATTCCGTCTTCGGGGCTTGTCCATCTTGTTAATGACAATAATGGAGATTATTATAGAATGGGGTTAAATAGCGAAGGTATATATATATCAAGAGATGCATATCCAGAAGAAATTGCAAATAATCTGAAGTTAGAATTTGAGTCAAAATATGCATTTGTTTCATCAAAAACGACAGGTGTGCTTACATTGGGGATTGACAAAGTGCCAAACAATATCTGTCTAATTCCTATAAACGAATTTAATGATAATAGTTTCGCAGTTCGTGCAGCATTCCTTTCTTGGGGGTTCCTTGCTCGCAAGGCAGTTTCAAGTTATTTGGATATTGACTCATCAGAATTAACTGTAGGTTATTATATCTCGCCCAAAACTCAAAAAGCTGAGATTTTCTTTGTTGAAAGGCTTGAAAATGGTGCAGGATATTGCAATTTTCTTTCTGGCAGGAAATATCCTGAGATTCCATTAAAGGCTATTATAGCACCATTAGTTGAAGGTGGAAATATATATAAACAACTCGCCGAAACTAACCATAGTAGAGAATGTGTATCGTCATGTTATGACTGTATCAGAGATTACTCTAATCAACAATATCATAATCTGTTAGACTGGAGATTAGGCTTAGATATTGCAAGACTTGCAGACGATCCACACTCAAAGATAGACTTCACTGTTTCATATTGGAGGGAATATGTTAATGTTACACTCTTTAATATATTGAAACAGCAAGGTTTTTCTGTTGAATCGAAGAACGACACGCTTTTGGCAAAAGATAAAGAAGGAAATATGATGTGTCTAATTCATCCTCTTTGGTCGAAACAATATATCTCCAAGATAGTTGGATCGATGCCATCAAATACAAAGCCACTCTCAGTGTTTGACTTATCAAAATTAACAAAGTAGAAATGGAAGGCAAAGATATTATACAAATTGATCTTAAAATCCGTGAACATTTTAAGAAGGGATTCGATGCGGTCAGCGTTAATACATCGTTTGATCAGGTTGAACATATTCTTAAAAAAGGAGCATATACTTGTCATTTTCTGAAAAAGTCAGAAAACAAGTACTTGTTCGTCATCCCAGTATCACAACTTGAAGGTCAAGTCGAATTCCTCGTTGAGTATAATGGACAATACTTTGATATTATTACTAATAGAAAGGGCAAGGCCTCTCAATTTAATTCTTCGGTAATTTTACCGAACCATGAATATTCTTTCTCAAAAAAATGCACTTTCAAATTCATTCAAAAGGATGAGGTTGAAATGGATTTTTCTGTACTCGTCGCATTACGAGAGTTGAATAGTCAATTGAGCAACCTTACTATAGAGTCAAAACAAGATTTTTCTACACAAAGAGAAATCTGGGCAAAATACATTAAAGCCAAGCAGTTGCTAATCAATAAACTACAAGAACCCATGCAGTGTGTCGGTTCTGCAGAAATATACCCTAATCCTGATGACATTATTGAGGAGCCTAATAAATATAAAATAGAAATAAATCTGCGTTCAGAAAAGGCAGATGAATATCGTCAGTTAGAAGAAACTCTTTCTGACAAATTACACATTGAGACTCATATTGACGCTAATGGATCATGTTTCTTGACATTGGATGATATATTTAGAGGCTTAGATCCCGTTATCAAAAAGTACTATCAAGATACGATTGTTAGAGAGAAAAAAATTAATTGTATTCTAGCTATCAGACCTTATTTAACATCGGAGACTTTACAGAACAAATATTCAAGATATATGGATATTGGATTAAATTCTGTAAATACGTATGTTTTGGAGGTTTCCAATTTAAAAGTTCCCATAATACAGGCAAAGGAAATTCTTAAGAATGAGGGGTATTACATGTCTGGTTGTGGAGTATATTTTGAAATATTGGATTATGATGATATTCTTTCAGAATCTATTTTAGACAAATATCACGTTACAATTCAAGAAGACAAATATAAACCGT
>OBLI01003737.1_pt1 | contig 11415 bp, 13 predicted proteins | sample 1519701 | NCBI WGS metagenome assembly OBLI01 (sample SAMEA3663005, study PRJEB22513) | pig gut metagenome | biome: pig gut; feature: pig-associated habitat; material: faeces | place: France | collected 2012 | reverse complement strand
GAACACCAAAGAAATAATTTAGGTATTGACAAGAAAAAAAGTTAGGTACTACCGAAAATATTAATTTGTCAAGAATTTTTATTTTTTGAGTAACTCATTAACTCGATTTTGAACTGCGTTATAAATATTTTCTTTGCGTTGTTGACCTACACCATATTTACCGTTGATAACATCTTGTGCGAATGCTGTTAAGTAGTCCACTGGTTTCACTTCTTTCATGTTGTCATTTGATTGATGAATCGTTTGTTTAGGGTTCGCATATGCTTGCCACGTATTCTTATCACCATAGAATAAAGACAAGTCTAAATCACCATTATACCCGTTAATTCTTCCGTGTCCCGTGTATTGTTGCATAACTACATTGAATGGTGCGGTTGATTTACTATCTGACCACGGGGTGTTAGTCCAACCAACTCGGTTATTGTCTGCATATTGTGCAAACCATAACCCCGCCTTTTTAGCAACTTCTGACCAGTTACCCGCACTTGTTACCAGTGCTTTACTAATATAAAGTAAGCAATAAACCCCCGTTTTATTATATACATAATCAATGAACTGGTTAATCCAGTCAATATCTTGTTGTGTGTATGAACTTCCGTTGATAGCAACTTCATAGTCAAGTGCAACAATACCATGTGTAAAGTAATCACGGGTATTTTGAATAAAGTAATCAGCTTCTTTTTGAGGCGTGTCAACGTGTCCGAACTCGTGCGCATAGTGATAGAATCCCCACGGTTTATTAAGTTTAATACATTGTTGAATCACATAATCGCAACAATCATTTACATAAGAAGTCCCACCAGTTGCCTTTGCAATTACTGCGTCACAATCAATCGGGGCAATCTTAATCAACCCTTGATTACTTGATACATCAATTACTTTTAACATATTTTACACCGCTTTCCAGTTTGTTAGTTAATTCTGAAAGCTCGTTGTTAGGAATGTTAATGTTGTTTAACAAACGAACCTTTACATTACCATTATAATTTTTAATCATTCCCCGTTCAATAGTAGGATAATAATCATTGTCTAAAATAGGGGTTTCACGGGTTACAACAATATATGGTTGTCGTATATCGTTATCATTGAAATGCGTATCTTTATTAATGATTGTATTTTTTAACGTGTTTAGGAATGGCAATTGACTGGCAATATTACTATTCCCCGTAAAAAATAGAATATTATCATTGTAAAGATTAACGGTCAAGTTTCCATTAGATAAATCAACATTATAAACAATATGAATTACTTTATTGATAGCATTCACGGGGTCAATCGTAATTGGTGCAACAAACGGGGTATATAACTTAATTGATTGCGTTTGATAATCGTAAGCGTTGTTATACTTTTTGGGAACGTTTACCACTCCTAAATCAAGGTTAATAATTTTTGATTTTGCTTCATGCGATACCGTATGCGCCTGTACCCGTCCTAATGAAATTCGCTCAACGCTTGTTTGAGTGTCAACTTTGAATGGCAATTCAACAAGGTTATTAATATAAGCACTTACATTGTAATGTTCCTCGTTCGTATCACCCCCGACATAATTCCATATTTGCTCATTTGATAATGCGTTTAATTCCGTGTCGGTGATTAGATAATTATGTTCATATCCTGCGTGTTGTTCGATTTTCGTTGCGCTTGCGGTTAATACAATATTAGTCATGTTGTCCGTAATTGTATTTTCTGCGGTGGTATTTAAGGGAATAGTAATATCGCTTTTGTTGTTACCCGTAACATTATATTCACTTGCTACACTACTACCTGCATAGAATAAAACTTGAATATCAGTCTGGAAATTATATCCACTTTCTGCGGTCAACTGAATGGCATTCAAGGTTCTTGCAATTTCATTGGTGGTCACGTTTGAACGAACATTGGTTAAATTTTGTCTAATTGGAATTGTTGTCGCTTGTTGTTGGTGTGCTGTCAATCTGATTGTAATATCGTGCTTAACATCATAATTATTTAAGTGAGTTATGTTTGTACCAGTTTTTGGTATTTCATCTCCAAACATTCCCGTATTGATATTCATAACCCCACCAGTCTGGTCAAAAACATATCCATTTTCAGCGGTGAAAGTCCATGAATGTACCCCGTTTGTCACTGTTGTGTCGCTAGGCTCTACCGTACAATGTGATAATTCAAATGTTACTGTTGAATGTGGCAAGGTTGACGTGTCCTGTACAGTTTGAAAGTCAATCTGGCAAGTGTCCCAGTCGGTGTACTGGTCTGCGGTTAAAGTAATTTCATAAATTCCGTGAACAATATCATGTACAACATTATATGTTTCTGGTGTCCCGTCCTGTAACGTACCCGTAAACTCATTTTGAACTTGTGGGGTTGCTTTAACGATAGCACCTTTAGGGATTTTATATCCCTTTTCTACTTCAAACAATACTACACTATAACCCCGACGGTACTGTACAATTCCCGTTTGATATAAGACTTTTATTCCTGCTGTTTTAATCGTGAACGGTGTTTTGCTATCTGAACGTGAGGGGTTTGTGTTTGGTTTTGGTTCAATATAAACCTCGTCACCCTCAAACATAACATTTTTGTAATTTTCTACACTAGCATAATCAGCAGGTTTAATTGAGCTATTAATAGGGTCATTAATTGACCATTTAACCCCATGTGTATTTATAACAGTACCATTACTACAATGGTTTATATCAAAAACAATTCTAAATTGATTAACATTAACATTAAGGTATTCTGTTGGCTCGTGGGTTACGGGGTTTATTGAATCTTGTTGCTTATTAACTTCACTGTAATGGTCAAGTTTAGGTCGTCCGTTTGATAGTGTTTTATCTGGTCTACGTGAAACATCATACGCCCAAACGTCCATTCCCGTTACTTTACTAAGTAATTTTGTCATGTTTTAACCCCCAATAGTTGTTAAAATTTTAGTCGTACCATTTGATAATGTAACATTACTCATATATTTATCATTAATCAATTCACGGCTAGTTGGTAAAGCGTTAGATAAATAACTGGGCTTTTCTGTTGCTGTAATTAGAACTTCATTATTAATGATTTCATCTTTGTAGGTCATTAATAAATCAGTATTCAGATAAACCCTTGATAGTGAACTGTTATATGGTTCAACGTGTTCAATGTAATAATACCGTTTGAAGTCGGGAATCCCAACATAATTAACGCCCTCAATGGTTGAATGGTGCAAAATTAACATCGGGGTCTTTTCATTGATTGCCATTCTGAAAATAATATCTTTGCTTGAAATTAGTTTCAGATTTTTGTTAATAACGTTTTCGTTTGATTGATTATTATAAAAATTTACTTCCATTTTATCACCTTAATAAAAAACGAACTATGTTAAAAAAACATAGCCCGTATACTTAACTATTATTTAGCAGGGTCTGCAATGTAGAATACAACGAAATTCTCGTTTAAGTCGTTAAAATACCCTGCGTCCATTTTGTAGTAATTAGTATAAAACTCTGCACGGGCATTGTAACTCGTTGTCGTCCGTTGATTGAGATTTGATACCCCTAGGGCGTTGGTGTCAAACATAACCCCTAAAATACCAGTTTGAGTTACGGCTTTTGGTGTCTTATTACCTGCGTCAATCTTAACATCAATCTTTGAAATATCATTGAACGCATAAGACTTGCCCGAACCTTGCCAATAAGGAACAGTTTCATGGTTAGGCAAGGAAACCGTGTCATTGTGATAAGTATCACTCAACAAGTAAACCTCTGCACTGTCTGCAAAATCAGACAAGAGAACAGTATGCAAGTTATCGGTAGTTGTGAACCGTGCTTTACCACCTGCATTAAATAAGGTACTCATCTTTGTAATCCGTGCTTGGTACTTCTTAATGGTAAGGCTTGCGAACTTCAAAAAGTCCTTATCCATTAAAGCCTTGTTAGCTGTCAAAGTTTGACCGCTTGCGGTGTTGTATTCAGTCAAGAGATTTACCTTTTGTAAACCGTTGGCGCTGTTCAAAATTTGACCAGTCATGTTATTAATAGTCCGCATAATTAAACCGTCTAACTTAACAGTCATTGAATTTTTGACACCAGTTTCCAACATTGAAATAAAACCGTTTAATTCATTTACATTGGAAAAACTTTCCTTGACTTGCTCAGTGGTAAAGGATAACTTCACATCGAAAGTAACTTTTGAGTTGAAAAACTTTGCACTTACTTTTGGTTGGTAGAATGTATCCTGTGAGTAAGTTTGACCATCTTGTAAATTCCACGAATCGTTTTCATCGGCTTCTGGCATATCTGCGCTAATCTTTTCTACTACCGAACCATATTCCCAACTATCCATTAAGACACTAGGAACGCCACCTGCGTACAAACGGTTGACGAAAATAACTTGACCAATTCGGTCAATCAACTTTTTTACATAATTATCAACGTTATCAGTATCAAAAATTTCATTTCCAACATCAACAAGGTTAGATAAATCATCATTTACAACATCGGTCTTGCCTAAAACTTCACTTGTTGCACTATTTACAATCTCTTTTAATTGTGTGACTTTCATACTATTCGTTCCTTTCATTTCCGTATACGGTAACAAAAATATAATTTCTTATATCACTGAACATCATATCATAGTAAACATTATTTTTCAACTCACCTAATAAATTAGTTAAGTTTTCATAATTCATTTTTGTGACTGTTTGAGTTGTCTTATTGCTTCCCGTTGACTGGTTAGAATTATCATTTACCATTGTGTCGCTATCATAACCTGCGACTTGATTTGTGGTCTGGTTATTGGTGTCTATGCTTCCCGTTGTTTTAGTCACTTCATTTGCTAACGGGTCACTCTCTTGTGGTATAGCATTAAACATCGTTTTCCACGTTTTCCCAAACCTAACTTTTATCATGTTGGCAATCGGGGTTAAATCGTTTTGAACTTTCAATAGGTTCTCAACTGGTAGGGAAAATTTTTTCTCCCCGTTCTCCAGTAAAAAAGCACTATCAAGGGTTGAAATATCATCGCTTAATAGATAACTCAAAGTCTGATTATTTGATAATAATTGAATGATACCTGTACCACCGTTTTTAAGATATTCCGAATACATCATTTTTTATCATCGTCCTTTTTGTCTTTTTTATCATCATCATTGTTAGGCTGGTCATCGTTAGATAATTCATCGGTTGACTTCTTATCCACATCATCATTATCATTTGTTGGTTCATTATCTTCTTTATTTTCTACTTCATGTTCTGATTTTTCGTCTGACTGATTATCTGGTTCAACTTCTGATTTTTCGTCTGTCTGATTATTTTGTTCAACTTCTGATTGTGCTTCATTAGTTGGTTCATTGTCGCTTGTTGGTTCTTGATTACTTTCTTCTGATTTATCAACGTCACTATTAATGGTAGTATCATCAATACTAATAGGGCTATCTCCATTGTTTCCATTGTTATCGTCCTCATTTGTCCCGTTCCATATGCTAGAAAATTCAACATCTATATCTAAATCAAACATCTTATTAATTTTCTCAACTGCTTGCTTGCGGTTGCGTAACATATTGTCAATAAGTGGATAACTTGCATTTTTGTTGACTTCAATTTCATTGGTTGTCAACCGTTCCCGTTTCATATTGTTGTTGGTTGCTAGTCCGATAGTATTATTTAATTGTGCTTCAATAAATTGTTGGTATCCGTATAAATCAGCAAATGAATTTACCCCTTTATTATTTGTCGGGGTAACTTTCAATGCGTCAAACAATTTAGCTTCCCCGATAACCCCCAACGAACCGTCAATCACTTTTTGTAGATATTCCCTTGCTGATTGCGTTGTGGTGTCGTCCTTACTAGAAATTGTAAAGGGCATACGGTAGTTATAATCAGTCATTAACATGGTGATTTGATTTTCGATTAACAAAGTCCCGTATTTATTATAAATGTGAATTAACCCCTGTTGCATATCATCATTCTTGATAATTACACAATCATCGTTAATGGTGAAAGTACCGTTATAGTTAAGACTGGGGTTATTTACGATTGCCTTTGTTGGTTGATTATACGGGTCTTGTCCCGAAAACCCACCTTGAAAAGCGTACACATTCCCCTGTACTTTTGCGATAATGGAATAACCGTTTGTCTGCAATTGCTTTTCAATTTCAACCGCTGGTAAAGTGTCGGGAAGATTTTTCCATTCAAACATCGTCAATGACTTGTTGAGCATATCCGCCCTAAACTTTGAAAGCTGTTCTTTTTTATTTGTTATTGGAATCGTCATTTTTTACACCGTCCTTTAATAATTCGTCATGGTCTAGCTTATCAACTAACCTTTGCATGATAAGGGTATTCGCTTCTATTTTATCCTGCAACTCTTTTGTCATTTGTTGGTAGTTACTGGATACAATATTATTTTGATAAAACATCGCCACCGATACCACAATAGGAAAACCAACGGTAGAAATGAAATTGCTTAAATCGTTCACAATTACAACCCCTGTCTACATAATTTTAGATAATTGTTGACACTATCCCCCACATCGTTATTTTGATAATAAACTCTGTCGGTAACATAAAACCATTTTAACCGCTCTTGTAATTGGTTAGTTGGTTTTAATATATTTCTATTATAGTTGATTTTGGGAACATATTCAGTAGTATATACTAAATCGTTATCGGTATCTTTAATCGGGGTTGTTTTCCTATGAATGTAGGTGAAATAATACGGGTCTTTATTAATTACTTCACATTGGAAAATATCATCATTAAATTCAATGAAGTAAGTAAATAAAATATTTTTTGGTTTATACTTCACTGGTAAATGCGGATAAATATTTAATTCCCATGCTCCGCCCGTAATCATTGCCAATTTAGGGTTGTTAAAGGCAAAGTAGAAATTATTTTTCTTTTGTTTATTCGTTGGTGCGGTGTATTCAACCGCCACCCGTAACTTGCTGTCACCGTAACTGTAAACATCAATTGAACCAGGTTTCATTTCTTTAATATGCTTCAAACCCATTTCTTGAAAATACGGTGAAAACTTGTTGACGGTGTTTCCTAGCATATAAATTTTAACATCGGTTCGCAATCGAACAATGGTTGAAACGGTGTTCATAAATAGAACAAATTCATCTGGTAAATACAAACCCTTAGTCAAAAACTCATCAAACATAATTAAACCAACTTTCGGGAATGAGTTAGATTTATTGTGTTCGTTGTCCGCAAGGGCAAATGTGAAACCTAGAATATCGGTGTCTGAATATACCGCCTTACCGTTTTCATCATAAGTGCAAAGATAGAATCTACCTGCATAATAATATACACCCGTATATTGTCCATTAAAGATTTTTTCAATTTCACCATTCGCTTCTAATGCACTGAAAATCGCCTGCGAACGTCTACCTCGAATATCTGTTTGCCACCGCCTTACATATGCGAATTGCTTCCCCTCGTCCTTAAATAATTTAAGGGCTTCTTTCAATACTGCATAGGTTTTCCCGTTTGACCGTTCCCCGAAAATTACATTGTACGTTGCATTTTTCTTTTTAATGTTATTCAAACTGTAATATTTATATTTACTCATTTTTGCACGTCCTTAATTAAAAGCTCTCCATGAATTAACGCCAATAAGAATTGATTATAAATTTTTGATATTGATAAGGTAAATTCAGTTGGTGCTAAATGAATCCCCGACAACGGGTTGACCTCTACTTTGTTGCCGTCAATATCGGTTACTAATGCTTTCACTGGTTCATCAATGTAAGTGTGCGTTAATTTTCCCGTGTATTGAGATGGTACAGTCATTTCATCATTGAAAATCTGAAACGCCTTATCAATGTTATTATTACTTACTTTTAACAAGTAGTCTACCCCCTTACTTTTTGAAAGTCCTGCACACGTAAGCATTAACTTACCATTCTGAAAAACTAAATACCGTTTAGCCCCCAAAGTCTTAAATTTATCGTAAACCCCCTCGCTGTCCCAATAACCAATTGGTTTTTGCTTGCCCTTAATGGTGAATGGTTCAAAATCTTCAATATCTAACTCATACTTTTTACAAACATCTTTAACCTTATTTTTAACCACTTGATTATATTTTTTAATGTAGGGCAAGTGCTTTTCCCCGTTTTCAATTTTAATACTATCGGTATCGCTATAACAATAGTCATTCCCTGCGCTTATAATACCCGTCCATAGGTTACGCCTTGCATAGGCTGTCACGAAAACGCCCCACGGATAGAACAGAAAACGGGTTTTGCTATGATTGTATTTAACGATTTCTTTTTTCAAGTTAGGTTCGCTTGTCGTCCAGTCATCATTAAGATAATTATTTTCTTCATGAACAATATTCGTGACACTCATTCCATACATCGAATTCAACATTCCCTTTGAGCGCATATATTCGGGACGTTTTTCGGGAACACCTTTTAGTTTAGTCTTATTTTTGTATAGGTGAATAATCGCCTTAATTAAATTCTTTGGCAAGTATTCCTTACGATAAGCAATTACATTACTAACTTCTGCTTTGTCCCACTCATAAGCACGTTCAATGATTTCAAAATCAACGTTGGTGATAGTTGTTTCAACCTCTGAAGCTGAAAAAATTCTTCCGTTATCCTCTACCATATCATTTGAACATTTACATTTTGAACTTGATAAATAATGTTCCTGCTTAATTTTAGGGAATAAGTTGGTGAACTTAATATCAAAAACTAAGCAATAATGGTCACGATAAAAATTAAAGTCTTTGCGGTTTTTAATTTTTGGGTGGAAACCCCGTCCCATAGGGAATTGCTCTGTAACCATAACAGTCGGATAGGAACTTGTAAAATCGTAACTGGTAACATTATCAATTACTTTTCCTTGTTTGTTGGCGTTGGCGTGTGTAAATCCACCTTGAAACGCTCTTTTTAACTGTTCATATTCAAACGGTGTTAGGGTTAAAGTATTCATCAATTTTCGATATTTTTCATATTGTCCGCCCGTTTTTCGGTGTTGTTTTTGACCGTTGAAATAAACCTGTTGTCTAGTGTAGCGCCTTACTCTACCAGTATTTGTTAATGGTATTTTTGTAATGTCCCCGTATTCTTCAATCTGTTCATGAATATAAGCGACAACAATTTTTACATCGTTGGCGCAATAAGCTAACTCATTATCGGTTAAATGTGTTTTATATGTTCGTATCTGGTTATAGTCAAGGTTTCCCACCAATTTTTGAATTTTATGGTGTTGTAAATTTTTTGCCACATGGTCAAGGTTCAAACCTGCTAGAATATAACTATCTTTGTATTCAATTCCATTGGTAGTTAATGCTTTAACTGGTTCTCGTGTATCAACTGCAAAAACCCCGTTTTCTGACCATTCAAAATATTTTCTCATGAACTGAAATTCATAACCTAAATTGTGAACATACACAATTAACCGCTTGTGTTCGTTTAATTGTAAAATCTCAACTAATTTACTAATGAACTGTTGATACTCTTCCCACGTCCGCCCGTAAACAATCACATTCTCAAAGGCGAATTGCCATATATACATAAATGCGAACTTTTGCCCCTTTTGCATTGCGCTTGTTGTTTCAATATCAAAGGAAGTTACAATCTCATAATAAGTTATTTTCTTATTTGTCCGTATGGTTTTAGCATGATTAAACGCCCTTTTTACAATCTCATAATCAAATTCATTTACATTAATCATGCTTTCACCACCTTAAATTGTTGACCACGTTTTATGAGAACTACTAGAAGTATGCGTTTTTAGATAATCATTGTGTAATCGTCTGACAACATCTCCGACAATTTCTTCCGCGTCCGCGTCCGAAAAATCTTCTGTATACCCTGCTAAGTAAGTATCATGAATTGAACGCCATATCTCGTCTGAGCTAATTTTTACCCCTCGATGATTTTCTAAATAATCATCAACCATTGAAGCAATATCAAAAAACTTGTTAATAATAGTTGTCGAGCCGTCCCCGTTTTCAATTTCTTCACTGGTCAAGATAGTGTCGGGGTCATCAGTATCGAGAATATCACCCAAACCCGTCTTTGATAGCATATCTTTTAGTACCTTTTTACTACCCCGAACAGTAGAGGTTTCAGAATTTAGAAAATTTTTGACCCGTTGATATTCTCTTGCTTTCTCTTTGTAGCTTGCCCCACGTCTATTGTGGAATTTTCCCCCTGTTTTAACCGCCTTTTTATATGCTCTTGTTTTCCACCCCTTTTTTGCTAATCTCCGTAAACGCTTGTTCGCCTTACTTACCAATTTATTAAAATCTGCAAACTCATTATCTTTTCTACTCACCGCAAACACTCCTAATCTTTTGATATAATTTCATTTGAGTTGCTTCCGTTAAAATACAGAAATAACAATCAAATAAAATAACCATATTGCTAGAATGTCCGTTCTCAAACGCATAGATTAATTGAGTTGTGTACCCCGTTTTAGAACTTAATTCCCGAACTTCTATATTGTCATGTTGTCGTGCTTCTTTGGCTAGTGAACCAATTTCTTTTAACTTAACTTTTCGTCTGATTCGTTGTTCTTCAATATTCATAATCTCACCACCTAACAAAAAAGGCGGTCAAAACCGCCCTTTACACATTAACTAAATATCGAATACATCTGCTGAAACTGTTCCGCCAGCGTCCGTAATTTCAACTTCATTTAGGGGAACGGTTAATTTAATTGCGTCAAACCCACAACCTACGTTTCCATGTCCCTTGAAAGTAGTTACATGAATTAAAATCTGTTGTCCGTTAGCTAAGCACTTGCCCTCTGGAATTAACTTGTCACCAGTAGTTTTTTCGTTATCCTTGCCAAAGATAGTTGGGGCGAATGGTGATTTATCACGAATTGACAATTTATTATTGTCGTCCCCGTATTGAGTTTCCTTTAATGCGTTAATTAAATTTTCGTCACCCTTAACAAACTTTGGTTCTTCAATTGCTACCACATATTCGGGTTTTGGGTCTGAAACGTATTCGTTGGGCTTTTGTGTCCGAGGTTGATTAAGCACGTTAAATGTAACCTTTCCCATAACCAAACAGCTCTTGCCAGCTTCCACATTGTACTTTTCGTATACCGTTAAACTCATTGTATACACTCCTTATTAAATTATTTTTTCCCTTGACGGGAATAACCATACGGGGCAACGAACCCCGATTTATCCTCTAGTATGGTTTACTAATAAATGCTGATTTACTAATGATTGAATATGATTGCTCTAACTCGTTGTTTTCATCAGTCACATCAATAAAAGCATTATCACCGAGTACAGATACTTGAATATTCAAACCCTTTAATTTTTTCTTCAAACCTGTTAAGATTGTATCAAGAGTAAAAACATCACCATCGTAAATATTTTCAATCTTAACATCACGTAAATTAGTAGTAGTTGCAACAACATACATCTTTTTTGTAAACATCTTAAAAAGTCCTCCTTCATTTGATTACATTTTAAGTA
>OBLI01003735.1_pt1 | contig 11424 bp, 5 predicted proteins | sample 1519701 | NCBI WGS metagenome assembly OBLI01 (sample SAMEA3663005, study PRJEB22513) | pig gut metagenome | biome: pig gut; feature: pig-associated habitat; material: faeces | place: France | collected 2012 | reverse complement strand
CACCGTCCATGTCATCAGACTCTGCCAGTGCCTTCTTACAATCAGAGAGGCCAGCTCCGGTCATCTCGCGAAGCTTCTTGATATCGGTCATTGTAACATTCATAGTTCTTCTCTTTTTTTGTTTGTGACAAATGTTGGGAATTCACCTTTATGCCTCAGCCTCAGTAGCCTCAGCCTCCTCCTCACGAGCCTTGCCGCTGTGACGGCCCTTCTTCACGGGCTGGTCGTCCTGCTGTGCAGCAGCCTCAGAGTCGGCCTTCTCTACCTTGCGCTCCTCAAGACCCTCTGCAATAGCAGCGCAGCAAGCCTCCAGAATCACCTCGATGCTCTTGCTTGCATCGTCATTGGCAGGGATTACGAAATCCACATTGTCGGGGTTAGAGTTGGTATCAACAATAGCGAACACGGGGATACCCAGACGGTTAGCCTCGCGCACTGCGATGTTCTCCTTCATCACGTCAACCACGAAGAGGGCAGCGGGCAGACGGTTGAGGTCGGCGATAGAACCGAGGTTCTTCTCCAACTTGGCACGCTGACGGCTGATCTGCAGAATCTCGCGCTTGCTGAGGTTGCTGTATGTACCGTCAGCTGTGAGCTTGTCGATGTTGGCCATCTTCTTCACTGCCTTGCGGATAGTGGGGAAGTTGGTGAGCATACCACCGGGCCAGCGCTCGATGACGTAAGGCATGTTCACAGATGCTGCCTGCTTCTTAGTAGCTACAAACAGAATCTTCTTGCCGCTCTTGGCCACCTGCTTCAGTGCCTCAGCAGCGTCGTCGATCTTGGCCACAGTCTTGTGGAGGTCGATGATATGAATGCCGTTGCGCTCCATGAAGATGTAGGGAGCCATGGCGGGGTTCCACTTTCTCTTGAGGTGACCAAAGTGGCAGCCAGCCTCCAGCAGTGTATCAAAATTTGTTCTAGACATTTTTGCTGTGTGTTTGATTTGTTGTTTACTTTCTTCTTAATTCTTCCGGACTTAGTCCGAGCCTCTCCCCTGCCGCGCCACAGCTTTGTGACAGGGTCGGGGGAGTGGCCTTATGGCCTGGTTGGGGAACCAATCTGCGAGTAGTCCACCGCTCTATACATTATATATTATATATAGGAGCCTGTGGAGTCAGGCAGATTTAGATGCTAAACACGAGTGCCAGCCGCAGCATTGCATCACGCAACGTCTGCCAAAGCGGCACTCTCCTGCCAGAGAGGGATATTAACGCTTGCTGAACTGGAAGCGACGACGTGCCTTGGGACGTCCGGGCTTCTTACGCTCGACAGCACGGCTATCACGTGTCATGAAGCCTTCTGCACGCAGAGTCTTCTTGTCCTCAGCGTTGATCTTCACCAGTGCGCGGGCGATAGCCAGGCGCAGAGCCTGTGACTGGCCAGTGTAACCGCCACCGAAGAGGTTAACCTTGATGTCATACTTCTCAGCTACCTCGAGCAGGTTCAGAGGCTGCTTAACCACGAACTGCAGGATTGTGCTGGGGAAATACTGCTCCAGTGTACGCTTGTTGATGGTGATGTTGCCAGAACCCTCTGCCACATACACACGAGCCACCGCGCTCTTGCGACGGCCTACTGCATTTGCTATATACTTGTTTTCCATTGCTCTGTCTTACTTATAGAGGTTAATATCAATGGCCTTGGGGCTCTGTGCCTCGTGCTTGTGCTCTGCACCGCCATAGACATAGAGGTTGCCCAGCAGCTGGTCTGCAAGCTTGTTCTTGGGCAGCATACCCTTCACCACCTTGTGGATCAGCTTATCAGCACCGTTGGGCTTAGCCAGGATGCTGGCGGGTGTAGCCTTGCGCTGACCACCGGGATAACCAGTGTAAGAGAGATATACGCGGTCGGTCATCTTGTTGCCGGTGATACGGATCTTGTCGGCATTCACGATGATCACATTGTCGCCGCAGTCCACATTGGGTGTGAACTCGGGCTTGTACTTGCCTCTGAGAAGCTTAGCCACCTTTGTGCAAAGACGTCCGAGAACCTGGTCGGTAGCATCCACTACCACCCACTCCTTCTTGGCAGCCGCCTTGTTGATAGAGATGGTCTTGTAACTTAAAGTATTCATTCTAACTTGATTTTACTCTTGATTCTGTTTGTTACTTTACTCTCACTCGACACGATTCACGGACCGTCTTCCTGGCCAAAGGATAGGCTATCCACACGAGTCGCGAAGGCACATTTGTGCCCTCTTGATAATAATCGGCGTGCAAAGGTATGACTTTTTCACAGAACAGCAAACCCCTGCCGCGACTTTTTTGCTGGTTTTTCCATTGAACCTCATATTCTTACCCATCACATCCTGCTTTCTGTCCCAAAAGTGCCATTTGCGCCCATCCCGCCACCATCCTGACCTTTACGAAACGCCCGAAGGGAGCAAAGGCTGAATTTCACAAGACCGACAACCGAATCAGTATATGACGTCAAAAGGTGTACAATGAAATCGGGTGAAAAGCGAACCAAGGGGAAGGCATCTTTAAGGAAGGAAAGGGCTTGCTCGGTATTGGCAATGCAGGCCAACCCTATTTGCGAGCGAGAAGAAGAAGCCTGATGTGCAGGATTCATCTTGCCTCCTGGGCGGGTGCATTGCACACATTCACCGTCCAACCCAAGGCTGGACGGTCGGAGAATATATACTGACTTGGCAAAGTAAGCTTGCTTCATCCACCGTCCAGCCTTGGGTTGGACGGTCAAGAACAACTCCTCTCCTGATTTGAAGGCATGCAGGAAGTGCCGAAAAAGCCTTCATCTCCTTGTTCGTCAATCGGCTTCCCTCGCACAATCACGATATTGTCATCAGCGGAAGGATATGGTGGAGTCACCCCTGGACTGGCCGGTACAAGAAGAGAAAGGACCATCAGCAGCCACACACATAGCGCCCGGGCAACGGAGTACCGCCTCTGCCCTGCAGGCAACGGCTTTCTCTATGGCCTCCGGGAAAAGAAAAGGAGTGGCACTCCTGTATGGAATGCCACTCCTGATAGTCGGTTGCGAGAAACCGGTTACTTCACCAGCACCTTGCGGCCATTCTGGATGTAGATGCCCTTCTGCATCTTCATCACACGCTGGCCATTGAGGTTGTAGATGGCAGCGTTGCCGCTTGTGAAGCCGTTGCCAGCCACTGCATTGATGCCGTCAGCCAGTCCGATGAGTACGGGATAAGCGCCCTCCTCCATGGTGCAAGACCAGCGCTTGCTGTCCCATCCTACCACTGTCTGCTGCAGTTCAGCAAAGTTGGTTCCGTCGTAATAGCTGATGCCATTGGTCACGTCATTGTCTGCCAGAGCACCGAAAGTCTTGTCGGTGTTGTTCCACACCACCACATTGGTGTAGGTGGCCACTGCATCATCAGCCTTTCCTGCCGTGGTGCCCACGAGACCCTTACCCTCTGGCACAATGCCTGCACCATAGAAGTTGGTCACGGTGAAGGGAGCTGTAACACGTGCTGCCAGTACACCAGTAGCATCCACAGTACTGGTCATCTCGATATTGGCATAGCAGTTCTTGACCACAGTAGGACCATATACACGACCGATGAGACCGCCTGTGTAAGACTTTGTACCCGTGATATCACCTGTCACCCACACGTTCTCGATGACGGTGGTACGCATGTTGCCGTCGGCATCGGTGAAGTTGGGATGTGAAGCATGGCTGCAGAGCAAGCCTGTGCCTGTGCCTGTGCTGGTGACGCTGAAGTTCTCGAAGCCCACGTTGCGCACCGTTCCGCAGAGCACTCCGAAGAAGCTCGGGTAGGTATTGGCTGAGCTTGAGAAGTTCTTGATGACATGTCCGCGACCGTCGAAATGGATATAGTTGCGATATCCCAAGCCTTCACTGACGTCACCTTCACTATTCAGAATCTCCCAGTTCTGCACGCCGGACATGTCGATATCCTGTGTCAGAACGAAATAGGTCATCTGTCCGGGAACCATGCACCTGCGCATAGCCTGCAGTTCTGATGCGTTGGACAGAGGATAGGGGTCGTCTGCAGTACCCTTGTGCTTGGCCATCTCAGAGAGGACCTCATTGCTGTAGGTGCCGTCCTCGGCCTTTCCTACCACCTTGTGAGTGGGATCGAGCACGGGAGTAGCATCCTCCTTCAGAGTCTGGTACCACGAAGGATTCAGGTCGAGACCATTGTTGAGTGCGTAGCAAACCTCACCGCTGGCGAGCTGTTCCTGGCTCACCTTGCCGGCAGGAGCATCGCCATGAGCATTCAGATAGAAGCTGTTGGTGACAATCACAGCGCCCATGTTGCGGCTGAAAGTGCATCCGCCACTGGGGTCGGTCTCCATGGAGCCCACCTGCAGACAGTTGTCGATGCGGCAGGTAGCAGAGCTCCAGCCCACCAGACCACCGCAGCTATTGGTAGAAGAACCTACGATGCGACCTCCAAAGAGGCAGTCCTTCATATTGACAGCCGAATTGACAACGCCCACGATACCGCCATGGGTACCGTCGCCCACTACACCTGTCTCGATGGTGATGTAGCTTGCCACATTGGAGATAGTGGTTGTACCTCCCGATGCAGTGCCGATTACGGCAGCTGCATACTTGTTTGCAGTGGCAATCTTACCCAGGATGGTGAGGTTCTTCACCGTTCCGCCATCACTTTCCTTGGCCAGACCGGCGTTGTCGGAGGTGGCATTGATGTTGAAGGTGATGCTGTGGTGATTACCGTCGAAGACATTATAGAGCTTGTTCATCATCTGGTTCTCGGTGAAGTACTTGATGTCTGTGAGCAACTTGGCATTCAGTCTCTCGCCCTTGTTGATGAGAGTGGTATAGAAAACCATCTGCGCATCGCTGGCAATCATGCAGGTTCCATCTACGATTTCAGGACGCAGGCTCACGTTCTTCAGTTCGGTCATAGCCTTGGCTTCCTCAGTTGAGAAAGAGCCATTAATGTATCCGCCCCAGAAGTTGTCTATCACAGCCTGCACCTTCTTGTCCTCTGCTTCCTCTATCATTTGAGCTGCTCTGAGCTCGTTGAGCACAGTGCTGACCATCTCGGCCTCTTTCACCATAGCCAAATAAGCGGCACGGCCCTCGACGAACTGGTCGAAGCAAGCGGAGAAGGACTGCACCAGAGCATACTTCTGCTGCATGTCGCTGGCAGTAGCCACAGCCTCTATATTCTTCTTGAGAGCGTCCTTGATGCTCTGGGGGCAGTTGGGCTTCTTCGACGGATCAGTATCATCAGCCTCGAAGTCGATGATGGTCTGGGCGCGTGCAGAGAGCGATGCGAGCACCTTGTCCATATACCCGGCTGCCTCATCCATAGTGGCGAAGTAGTAGAGATGGATGTTGCTCAAGCCAGCCCAGTCGTTTCCGCTGACAGCAGCAAGCTTGCGGAAGCCCACTGTGAGGGTGCCGTCGGTCACCTGGGTAAGCAGATAGTTCTGTGCACGTCCGGCGCTGGCTGCATTGGCCATACTTGTGCGACCATGAATGGCATAAGCCACCAGGTTGCCGTCGATATCCGTCACCTCAAGGTCGTTAGCGTGGTCGTCCCCATTGGCTACAATATAGCAGTTGACTCCATCAACAGCCTCATCGACAGGCAGACGTGTCTCATAGGCGGTAGGCACGAAGGTGTTGTCCTGATTGAGATACAGGCTCGTGTTGTAGTAATTGGAATATACGTCATTGAATGCACGGCATGCGGCATTGGCTGCCAGCACATACACTCCGTTCTTCACACCCTCTATCTTCTGGTACATATCCACTGTGCCCGAACCGTAATACTCGGCTGCAGTGAAGCCGGTGGTAGAGCTCTTGATGGTACCATTGGCCTTGCTGCTTCCGCTCCAGCCGTTCACACCATCCTCAAAGTTGGCGTTGGTCAGCAGGCTTGTCACCTCTGAACCTGTCTTGTAACCGTACTTGATGGCATCGGCCAGCATCTGGTCTATGCTGGCAATCTCTGCCTTCACATCATCGGTATAGAGCTCGCGGGTGTTGTAGATATAATCGGCACCTCCATTGGGATACACATCGTTGGGCTCATCACCTGACAGCAGGAAGTCGCTCAGCTCATCGCGGTTCTCACCCTCGAAGTCTGTGTTTTCCTCCAGATAGGCGATGGTCTCCTCCACCTTTGCCTTGAAGGCTGCATAGGCAGCGGCTGATGCTTCCAATTCCTTGCGCAGGCGCTCATGCTCCGGCAGCTCGCCCAGCACATCGTCTATGCTTGTCAGACCCTCGAAGATGTTCAGCTCCTCCTCATACTCAGTGATGAGGTCGGTGGTGGCAACCAACTCCTGGATATATGCACGTCCTTCGGCCACCATCTTCTCCTTGAATGCGGCCAGTGAGGCATCATCGTGGATGTCGCCATACTCATCGCCTGCCTTATAGACCATACCGTGTGTATTGTCGAACACAGGATGGTTGTCATCAGTCAGTGTCTGGTACCAAACGGCGTCGGCCACCAGTCCACCATTGAGCATATAGGTCAGTTTGCCGCTGACTGCATCGTCCTGTGTGATGGCTGTACACTGCCCGTGAGTGGAATAGCAGTTCACTGCACTGGCATCACCACGGAACATGGAGGTACCTTCATTGTCAACTCCTACAACGGTGGCAGTTGACCAGCAGTTCTGGATAGATGCTCCATGAGCCCATCCCGAGAGTGCTCCACCCTCCCTGCCGCTTGTGATATTGCCGGTCACATAGCAGTTGCGCATGGTGACGAGTGCGCAGTTGCCGTCGTTGCAACCGAAGATACCGCCGCCGTTCTGCTCTGCCACAGTCACATTACCCTCATTGCCCACGCAGGAGATAGTCAAGTTGGCACTGGTCTTGGCGCAACCGATTACACCGCCATACGACTTACCCGTGATGGAGCAAGTGGCATCGAGAATCACGTTCTTGACCACCACACCGCCTGTCACTGTGCCAAAGAGGCCAACACCCTGCTGTTCGGGAAGATTGACAGTAAGGTTGCTGATGCGGTGGAACTGTCCGTCGAAAGAGCCTGTAAACCTCTTGTCGGGAGTTCCGATAGGCTCGAATTCGATGCCTGCCATGTCGATATCTGCAGTCAGGACAGCATCTGCCTTGTTGCCCATGGCCACATACTTGCTCAGCCAGTTGAGCTGCTTGCCGTTTCCAATCTGCAGCACGCCGTCAATCTGCGGCACGAAATTCATATCCACATTGCCACAAACGGTGCAGAAACCGTCCTCATACTGATGAGGAGGCAGGGCAGCAGGGTCATTGGTAAAGGAGTAGTTTTCGCCATTAGGAGTGCCGTCGCAGCGCACATCACCCTTGGCATACACCACCTTGTGGGTATCAAAAGGCACCGGGAAAGCATCCTCGCCCAGATTCTGGTAGAATGCAGTTGTGCCCATATGGGCATTTGCCCTGAATGCCAGCTCGCCGCTCTTCAGCCCGTCACCAGTCAGAGTCAGCAGCTTGGCACCATCGTTCTTGTGGGCTGTTTCCTTGGTATATACACAGTTGTTCAGTGTAGCCTCACTCGGATGACGTGCGAAGTTGTAGCAGTCGCCGCCGCCCACCTCCAGGTCAGCCGCCATGATACAGTTGGTCATCGTGGTGCGTCCGTCGGTCCAGCCCACCATACCTGCGATGTTTTCAGCATTGGGAGCAGAGATCTTACCCGTGAAGATACAGTTGTTGAGATATACGTAGGCTGACAGATGCGCGCCGATGAAGCCACCGTAAGTGACATCACCCGTAAGCTCAGAGGTCAGGTTCACCTCACACACGCAGTTGTTGATGGTGCCGCTGGAGGTTCCTCCCAACACACAACCCAGATGGGTGGTTTCACCAACGATATCTCCCTTCTCTACCAGGTTCTTGAGCGTTCCTCCGAAGTAGGAGAACAGGCTCTGGTATTTCTCCTTGGCAGTATATCCCAGCGTGATGCTGTGGCCCTGGCCATCGAACGAAGCGGTATAGTGACGTGCGCTGGTACCCATAAACTCGGTGTGTCCGCGATAGTCGATATCGTTCATCAACTTTGCGCTCAGCAGTATGCCCTTGTTCACATAGCCTGCATAGGTTGCCAGATCCTCGGCGGTGGAGAGCAGACAGGTGCCGTTCTCATCCTGCTTCAGATCGTCTATCACAGGAGGCTCATAGGCACCGATACGAAGGTTGCGGATTTGAATGGTGCCCGATCCAGGGTCACCAAAGTCGAAGCGCAACTGGTCGCCGGCTTTTCCCCAGTTGAAACTGCTCATTGAGCCAGAGATGTCTATCTGGGCCAGCGTCCATGAATCGGCGGGCTCCAGAGAGAACTGCTGCTCACGTCCGCCAGCGATGGGTGAGAAGAAGAACTCCACTCCATTGCCCAGGCTACGGCTGAGCTTGTACTCAAACTTCACTGTGTTTTGGCCTTCCTTAAGGTCGGCCTCCAATGGGCTCAACAGTGCGTAGGGGTCTCCACCAGTCACACTGACCAGCCACATGTTGTTTCCCAAACCGGAGATAGCCACACTGTTCTGTCCTCTATCCAGAAACGTAAAGTATCCAGTGTCCTCAGCACTCATACTAAACGCGGCCAACAGAGTTGCCAGAAATAGTAGAAACTTCTGTTTCATTACGGTTAAATGTTAGTTAAACGAATATTTTAATTAGTTCTCGATAGCGCAAATTTACTCATTTTGAGTCTTATAAGCTAAACTTCAGCCCGTTTTTTTGTCTTACCTGCCACTTTTTGCTGTTTTCTGAAGCATACTGAGCCTCAGCGACCTTGCCTATGCAGAATACATATATAATATATGTACGCGCGCGTAGAAAAGTGCTTCGGGAGGCATTCCCCTATACCCAAAAGGGTTTCTCCACGCTAAAAGAAGGGAAACTCTCTATGCCACACCGCACGAATATCCTACTTTTGCAATACAATCAAGCGGAAAGGAAGCCACTGGCCAACCGACTGCAAGTGTCGAACCACTAAAATGAAAGAATTATGAGACGCCTTTTCCTCACACTTTCAGTCCTCTGCATCACGATAGGAGCAGCGGCTATGAGCAAGTCGAAAATACGCACGAGTGCGCGTTTCCTTACCGACCGTATGGCCTACGAACTGGACCTCACACCACGGCAGTACGACGACTTCTATGAGATAAACTACGATTTCCTGTATGAGGCAAACCTGGTGATGGACGATGTGATGCGCGGTTACCGCGACGCCATCTACTATTACTACGAGCTGCTGGACCGTCGCAACGAGGATGCCAGCTACGTGCTCAACTACTACCAGTACAGCCGCTTCATGGACGCCGACTACTTCTACCGCCCCATCTTCAACGCAGGAGGACGATGGAACCTGCGCATCTATGTCACCTATAGCAACCACAAGTTCTATTACTACGATGCACCACGCCACTACAAGACCTATCGCGGAGAACACGGACGCCGATACTACAGCAAAGGCTACTACTCAGGGCGTTACAAGAAGCAGGACCGATACACAGGACGGATGCGCATCAGCGGTTCGAGGGACTTCGGAAGGAGCCTCAAGAATGACTTCGGAGTGAACGTGAGAGACCGCGGGAGGGACAACCGCTACAATAACTACAGCAACCCCAACCAGTCCAACCGCACTCAGGATGAGCGCTACAGGGATGTGAGCGGCAACCGCTACTCGCCAGAGATAAACAACAGAAACAACGGCACACGTCCCAACGGCAACGTGAACAGCAACCGAGGCAACTCGCGCCAGCCGCAGACATCGCCCCAGACAAGCACACGTACCGGACGTGGAAACCGTACTGAGAGCACCACTTCATCCCGCAGGAATGACAGCAGCACCCGTACTGAGAGCACCACTCCATCCCGCAGAAATGACAGCAGCACCCGTACTGAGAGCACCACTCCATCCCGCAAGAATGACAATGGAACCTGTACAGAAAGTACACGCAACAGCGGTGGCACCGTGACCAGAACCGGCCGCAGATAGCCCCTCTGCCCTCTGTAAAGCCCAGGCAAGCGACAAGGCAGATGCACAGAACCATCAAGCCCCAGCCACAGGAGGTTTCTCCTGAAGCTGGGGCTTATAAGTATCCTTCCTCGAGAAGTTTAGAGAGCGACGGCGGCAACCAGTTCGTCGGGAGTGAGCTGCTGCTGTTCGCCCGTCTGCATATTCTTCAGCGTCACCTTTCCCTCTGCCATCTCGGTCTCCCCCACAATGGCCACGAAGGGAATCTGCTTCTGGTTGGCATAGCTCATCTGCTTCTTCATCTTCACCGAGTCGGGGAAGATCTCTGCACAGATACCCGCACTGCGCACCTTGGCGAGGACAGGCAGACAGTACTCGGCTTCTGCCTCGCCGAAGTTCACGAAGAGCAGCCGTGTGCCATTGACAGCCTCCTTGGGATAGAGGTCCAGCTGGTTGAGCACATCGAAGATGCGGTCGGCACCAAACGAGATACCCACGCCGCTCAGTCCAGGCATGCCGAATATGCCGGTGAGGTTATCGTAGCGTCCGCCACCGGTGATGGAACCTATCTGCACATCGAGAGCCTTCACCTCAAAGATAGCACCCGTGTAGTAGTTCAGTCCGCGAGCCAGTGTGAGATCCAGTTCCACTTCGTTCTTGAGGCCAGTCAGATGATTGAGGATATACTCGCACTCATCCACACCGCGCAGTCCCACCTCGCTCCCGGTCAGCACCTCGCGCATGGTCTGCAGCTTCTGGGCGTTAGAGCCGCTCAGGTTGATGATGGGCTGTAGCTTCTCGATGGCGTCGGCAGGAATGCCGTCGGCTGCCAGCTCGGCGTTCACGGCATCGAGCCCTATCTTGTCCAGCTTGTCGATGGCCACTGTGATATCCACTATCTTGTCGGCCTGACCTATCATCTCGGCTATTCCAGTGAGTATCTTGCGGTTGTTTATCTTGATGCATACACGTATGCCAAAGCGGCTGAACACGGTATCCACTATCTGCATGAGCTCCACCTCATTGAGCAGCGAGTCGCTGCCCACCACATCGGCATCGCACTGATAGAACTCCCTGTAGCGTCCCTTCTGCGGACGGTCGGCTCTCCACACGGGCTGAATCTGATAGCGCTTGAAGGGCAGAGCCAGTTCGTCACGGTGCTGCACCACATAGCGGGCAAAGGGCACTGTGAGGTCGTAGCGGAGTCCCTTTTCGCAGAAATGCGCTGCCAGGCGCTGAGTACTGGTATGAGCCACCTCGTCAGCCGTCATGCCATGCATGAAGTCGCCTGAGTTGAGAATCTTGAAGAGCAGTTTGTCACCCTCCTCACCGTACTTGCCCATCAGCGTGGAGAGGTTCTCCATGGCCGGTGTCTCTATCTGCTGGAAGCCATAGAGTGCATACACCTGGCGGATGGTGTCGAAGATATAGTTGCGCTTAGCCATCTCCACAGGGGAGAAGTCGCGCGTCCCCTTGGGGATGCTTGGTTTCTGTGCCATAAA
>OBLI01003732.1_pt1 | contig 11428 bp, 12 predicted proteins | sample 1519701 | NCBI WGS metagenome assembly OBLI01 (sample SAMEA3663005, study PRJEB22513) | pig gut metagenome | biome: pig gut; feature: pig-associated habitat; material: faeces | place: France | collected 2012 | reverse complement strand
AAGTTGTAATTAGGATACAAAGATTAGTTTAAATATCAACGTGTCATTACACTAGCCTAAAGGAATATAAGAATAAATTAGGGGGTATTTTTCATTTGGATGATGTTGATAGCATTTGGAAGGATGTTGGAGAACATACATCACAACTTATTGAATGTGAAAATAGAGATGAGAACCTTACTGCTACTATTCAGAAAAACAAGGATGAAATAGATAAGAATATTGCAGACGCAGTACAGACAACCAATGTCGCTATTGAGTTGTTAACGAAGAAAGTTAAGTATGCGTATTGGATTGCTGGAGGTTCGGCAGGACTTGCGATTATTGAGTTGATTTTACTTGTTATGAAGGTGATGTGATGAACAAGTATGGACAAACACTAATTAATAATGCCTCAAAATTAGATGCGGTCACGGATGCCTGTGGGGAAATAACCAAGTTGGCAACTGTAATTTTGGAAGATAACAGTAAATCTGCAACAATTGCACTTCTTAAAAGAATTTCGGAGATTGTTGAAAATTCTAAATACAATATTGATGCTAAAAGGATCGCGCAGGTTGTTAATTCCAGTTTGATTTCGTATTACGGATATTCGACTATTCGGGGGATTTGTAAATCAACAGAAGAAATTGATGAGGATACACGAACACTTCAAGATTTGCTGGATGAACTGAATGCACTGGTAGGCTTAGAAAAAGTAAAGTCTAGAGTTCAAGATTTAATTGTGTACCAGAAGGTTCAGAAAATGCGTCGAGAGAAAAACCTTCATTCTGTAAAAAACACATTGCATCTTGCCTTTACTGGAAATCCAGGAACGGGCAAAACTACAGTAGCCCGAATTGTAGGTAGAATTTATAAGAGAATTGGTTTGCTTTCAAAGGGGCATTTTATTGAAGTTTCAAGAACGGATTTAATTGCCGGATACCAAGGTCAGACGGCACTTAAGGTAAAGAAGGTGATTGAGCAAGCTAAAGGTGGTGTTTTGTTTATTGATGAAGCCTACAGCATCACAGAAAATGACCATTCTGACTCTTATGGCAGAGAATGCTTAACAGAGTTGACCAAGGCTTTAGAGGACTACAGAGAAGATCTGGTTGTGATTGTCGCAGGATACACAGAGCCTATGAATAAATTTTTTGAATCTAATCCAGGTTTGAAGTCTCGATTCAATACATTTATAGAATTTGATGACTACAGTTCAGATGAACTGGACAAAATATTGATTTCTATGTGCAAGAATAATGATTATACTTTGGATGAAGAAGCAAAAGAAAAAATTCATTTGTATTTCGAGCAGCAAACAGCACCGAAGGATGAGAACTTTGCAAACGGTAGATTAGTAAGAAATCTTTATGATGATTTGGTCATGAATCATGCACGAAGGGTTGTTAATATCAAGAATCCTACAAAAGATGACTTATCTACAATAATTAGTGATGATTTTATTGCTTGCAATAAGGAAAAGGGCAATATATAGATTAAGAAATGCAAATGGTATAAGTGATTTCTCGGGAATGTGTAATTTGTCAAATGAAGGATTCAATATTATTTCCTGATTTATATCATGAACTTTTAAGATCATTGGCTTTTTCTCTTTTTTCTGATATAATAAAGCTATTAAAAACAGGGGAAACAACGATGTCTGCAGCAACTGATATCCGGCTTGTCGTATTAAAAGATAGCATCACTCAACTGAATACTACGATCCAGAATCAGTCTGAATTGCTCGACTCTTTCAAGGCCATGATTTAAGGACAGTATCGACAAAAAGGATTAGACGATATCAGATTTTGGGGTCTAGCTGTCTTATTTTTATTAGAAGCGTTTGGGTTCTATCAGTGAGTCAAGATGTAAGATTATTAGACGGACAACTGGTTCTGTCCCATTAACCTGTATGGAATCCGGAACTTCAGAAGATTTGAAAATAAAAAGTATAGTAAAGCGCTTCCCTGGCATCTGGCAAGATGCCGGGGTTATGCTAGGTGGGGACGCCCCAACACATGGCGCTTACGCTGTTGAAGTTCAAAAAGAACTGAAATATTTTTTGTAAGGAAATGAAATGATTAAAAAATTGTCGATTGTATTAGAAAAGAAAAATGATATTACAAGCCTAAAAGGTTCAATATTTCAAGGAATTTTGATGGAACAGATAAATCCTGCATATGGTGAAATCCTTCATTTGAATGGTTTGAAACCCTATAGCCAGAGTATACATTATGAGTGTGAAAAGTTGATATGGGAGATTAATACGCTTAACAAACAAGCCTCCATAGAATTGATAGAACCGTTAAAAGCAGGATCCTTTCAAAAGATTGGAATTAAGCATGATAAACAGGAACTGGATATACTGGAAAAACAAGAAGTTATAAGCAATTATCAGGATTTGGTGAATGAATATTATTTTCAGAATGGAAATAGACGTGTCCGGATACAATTTCTTTCTCCAACATCGTTTAAGCAAAATGGAAGATATGTGTTTCATCCTGATATTAGATTGATTTTTCAGAGTCTTATGATGAAATTTGATACTTTTGGGGATAATCTTTCTGTATATAGTGAAGAAGTGTTAGAACAGTTGGTAGATAATACTCATATTACTGGATACAATTTAAAAAGTGTGCGGTTTCATTTGGAGGGGACAAGTATTCCGGCGTTTATGGGGCATATGGAAGTACATATTAATGGGCCACAGCCATTAGTTAATCTTATTCATCTTTTATTGCGATACGGAGAATATGCGGGAGTAGGAATAAAAACAGCCATGGGAATGGGTGCTATGAGAATAACAGATAAAGGGAAAGGAGAACGGAAATGACAGATCGGGAAATTAAGCTGGTTATGGGTGCATTGCTTCATGATATAGGCAAAGTTGTATTTCGTGCAGGTGATGGCAGGCAACACAGCATATCTGGATATGAATTCTTGAAAGATGACCTGCATTTATGTGATACACAACTACTCGATTGTGTTAGATATCATCATGGGAACCTGCTGAAAACAGCCAGAATTCAGAATGATGCACTTGCGTATATTGTCTATATTGCAGACAATATTGCGGCAGCTACAGATCGAAGAGTTAATAATTCGGATGAGAAGGGGTATGATGTAAAAGTACCATTGGAGAGTATTTTTAATATTCTTAATGGTAACCATTTAAAGGCGCATTACAGTGCTGCACCGCTATTAGATGATGGTAACATTAATATGCCGACAGAAGAGGAAACAGTATTTGAAAAGTCATTTTATAATGAATTGATCAATGAAATTAAAAATTCATTACAGGATTTGGAAAATTGGAAAATCGAGTATGTGAATTCACTTCTTTCCACTATGGAGGCATATTTATCTTATATACCTTCTTCTACAGCTTTGCATGAACTTGCGGATATTTCCTTGTATGATCATTTAAAAATGACGGCTGCGTATGCAAGTTGTATTGAACAATATCTGACAGCGGAAGGGATAACAGATTATAAAGAAGCACTATATAAAAATGCGTCTGTATTTTATGAGAAGAAAGCATTCCGTTTATTTTCTATGGATCTTTCTGGCATCCAGAGTTTTATTTATACAATTCACAGTGAAGGTGCCTTGAGTATGTTGCGTTCCCGATCTTTTTATTTAGAGATTGTGATGGAACATATGATAGATGAGATATTGGAAGCAGCGAGTCTTTCAAGAGTAAATGTAATCTATTCTGGCGGTGGGCATTGTTATATGCTTTTGCCAGATACAAATAAAATGAAAGATATCATTAAGGAGAAACAGGCCAGCTTTAACCGCTTTTTTCTGGAACAGTTCGATGTTTCTTTGTACATCGCATGTGCAAGTACTGCATGTAGTGCCAATGAATTGAAGAATATTCCGAAAGGAAGTTATAAAGAATTATTTAAATCCCTTAGCAATCAGCTTTCAGAGCAAAAATTAGCAAGATACACGAAAGACGAACTGCTTGAGTTGAATCGTCGGTCTTTGCAGGATGACCGCCGTGAATGCAAAGTATGTAAGACGTCAGCTAAAATAAAAGGTGACCGTTGTGTATTTTGTGATGCAATGGACAAATTTTCAAAAGAAATATTATATAAACATTTTTTTACGATTTCTCTAAAAGAAAGAGAAGGAGCAATTGCTTTGCCTGGGGGTAAATATTTAATTTCTCAAGATGAGAAGGCTGTAAAAAAGAGTATGGAAGAAGATCCATATTTCGTGCGCACATATGGAAAGAATAAATTTTATACTGGAAAATCAGTAGCAACTAAACTATGGGTGGGGGATTATACTCAAAAAGGAAAGACAACCGAAGACTATGCAAAGGAAGCAGAGGGAATAGATCGGATAGCAGTCCTTCGAGCAGATGTTGATAATCTTGGAAGAGCATTTGTGTCAGGTTTTCCGGAAGAATACACGACACTTTCCAGAACAGCAATGTTTTCAAGGCAGTTATCATTATTTTTTAAACATCATATAAATTATGTTCTCAGTCATCCGAAATTTTCCTTGAATGGTAAGAAAAAGGAACGGAATGCTACGATTGTTTATTCTGGTGGTGATGATCTTTTTATTGTTGGAGCATGGGATGATGTGATTGAACTTGCAATTGATGTGCGCAATGAATTAAATAGATATTCGCTTGGCACATTGACGTTGTCTGCAGGAATTGGAATCTATCAGCCGAAGTATCCGCTTAGTGTTGCTGCTGAAGAAGTTGCTGAGTATGAAGAAAGTGCAAAAAATTATCCAAATAAAAATGCAGTTACAGTATTTGAGGGAACATATTCATGGGAAGATTTTATAACAAAAGTTATTGATGAAAAACTATATGAATTGGAGACATTTCTTTCAACATCTGAAGAAAGAGGAAAAGCATTTTTATATCGCCTTTTGGAGTTGATCAGGACGATGGATGATAGGATCAATCTTGCAAGGTTTGCTTATGTGCTGGCAAGACTGGAGCCAGATGATGATAAAGACAAAGAACAAAAGGCAGCCTACAGTCAATTTTCTAAGCGAATGTACAATTGGGTACAGAATGAAAAGGATAGAAGAGAACTGGTAACAGCAATTTATTTATATGTATATCTACATAGGGAAGGAGTCTCAGAATGATACTTGAACAGAATACATATGTCGCAAAGGCAGAGAAGGCAATTAATGAATGTCGTAAAGTGACAAATTCCAGAGGAAAAGTGGAAATGATCACTACTTCACAAATTCGTAACCTGCTTGCAATGACCGCAGATATTTATAACCAGGTTATGTTGTCCATGAACGATGTATTGTCTGAGGAGATAACGGGAAGAATTGCTTATTTAAAAATTCGTTTTATCTATGAAATGGGTCGTGATTCTAAAATGAAAACATTTGCTCAGCAGGCGGAAATTTTGAAGGCAATTGATGAGATCGGAAATAGTAAGCAGAAATATATCTTATTCAGCCGATACATGGAGGCATTGGTTGCGTATCATAAATTTTATGGTGGAAAGGATTGAATGTTATGTACGGGAAAATTCAGATAACAGGAACAATAGAAATTATGACAGGAATACATATTGGAGGAAGTTCTGCATTTGCGGCAATTGGAGCAGTAGATTCTCCGGTAGTAAAAGATGCAAGAACTAATTTACCAATCATTCCGGGCAGCTCTCTGAAAGGAAAAATGAGGACATTGCTTGCAAAACAGTATAATATGACGAAAGTAAATGATCCAAGTGAAGATGATGAGTGTATCATTAGACTTTTTGGATCTGCAAAGAAAAAGAATGGTTCTATTCCTAAAGGAAGACTTTTATTTTCGGATATGGTCATATCTAATCAGGATGAGTTGTATGCAAGTGGAGTGACAGGACTTACAGAAGTAAAATTTGAGAATACAATTAATCGTCTGACAGCAGTTGCAAACCCACGTCAGATTGAACGTGTGATTCGTGGTTCCAAATTTGAATTGGATTTGATTTATGAAGTAAACGATGATAATGTAGAAGCTGATTTTGAAGTGATAAAAAATGGTCTTAAATTATTGGAGTACGATTATCTCGGTGGCAGTGGTTCCCGCGGATATGGAAAAGTACAGTTTGAAGGTCTGAATGCAAGTGCAGTAATTGGTGATATTAATGATGATATCATTGACAGATGTAATGAGATTCTTGGGGAAATCTAGAAAAGAAGGATGAAATCTTATGGAATATAAAATCTATCGTTTAAAATTCCCGTATGGAGTGCACTTTGGAGGAAATTCTTTGGACGAGAGTAAAGCGAATTTTTCTGCAGATACATTATTTTCTGCTCTTTATGAAGAAGCACTTGCCAGTAGTAGTAATGGTGCACAGGAGTTTTATGAAAGTGTTAAGGATAACAAAATTCTTTTTTCCGATGCGTTCCCATATATAGGTGATACCAATTATTTGCCCAAACCAATAATTCGTATTACGAAAAGGGAACAGGAAGGAGATTCTGTTATCAAAAAAGCATATAAAAATCTCAAATATATTCCGATGAATCAAATGGATACATATATCAATGGTGCGCTGGATCCAACAGAAGAATGCCTGCGGTTAAAATCACTTGGAGTGAGAACATTAAAAACATCTGCAGCAATTCATGGATGTGAGGAAACGATGCCATATCATACTGGAGTATACTATTATAATGATGGGTGTGGTTTATATGTAATCGTGGGGTGTGAATCTGCATATGAAGAGAATCTGTTTTATGGTTTACTCGATGCACTCTCCTTTAGTGGAATCGGAGGAAAACGCAGATCTGGATTTGGGAGATTTGAGATTGAAAGTATAGAAGATGTTTATCTGCCGCAACAGGGGAATAATTATATGACATTGTCTATATCTTTGCCTGAAGAAAATGAAATGGATGTTTTACAGGATGCGAACTATCAGATTATTAAAAGAGGAGGTTTTGTCCAATCTGAGAGTTATAGTGATGAATATCGAAAGAAAAGAGATATGTTTATGATATCTGCGGGGTCATGTTTCAAAATGACATACCATGGAGATGTTTATGATGTTTCAAATGGTGGAAGACATGCGGTATATAGATATGGTAAACCTATCTTTTGGGCATTATAGAGGAGGACAGATATGCGACAGTATATAAAACATTATCATATGGTTCTCCGAACGGTGGGACCTGTGTTTGTAGGTGATGGAAAAAGTCTGGATAAGAAGGAATATATTTTTCAGAAAAATAAGGGAATGGTATTGATACCAGATCTGAACAAAATGTACCAGGGGATTGCAAAGAGAGGACTTGAGAGAAAGTTTACCGATTATCTTTTGTCCAATGCTAAAAATGCAGATGGATCAAACAGATGGGATTTGGGCAGATGGTTTCGGGAAAACAATATTGGTCCAAAGGACTATGAATCATGGATTCTTTACAGACTGGATTGTGGCGATTTTTTACAAAAAAAGGGAGCTATTGAGATACGCACTTTTCAAAAAGATGCATTTGGGAAGCCATATATTCCGGGAACATCAATAAAGGGAATGTTTCGCACAATATTGCTGGCAAATAAACTGATAAATGATGCTTCTTATGGTAGAATAATAAAGCAGGATATTATGCGAGCAATCCAGAATGAAAGAAACAGAAAATCTTTGTTAAAGCATGAATTAAATATGATTGAAAATGAAGTACTGCATACTTTAGACAGAGTGGACGCACGAGGAAAAGAAGTCGGGAAGACTAATGCAGTGAATGATGTTTTGTCTGGCCTGATCATTAGTGACAGCAAACCGATTAGTCTTGAACGGATGACATTATGTCAAAAGATTGATGAAAACGTTGAAGGAGAGAGAAAATCATTAAACCTTTTGAGAGAGTCTGTTAAGCCAGAGACAGATATTCATTTTGATTTGACAATTGATCAAACAATTTGTCCCTATACAATAGAAGATATTTTTGATGCGGTCAACTGTTTTAATGAAGCCTATTATGATATGTATTTGTATCGTTTTAAAGGAAATGAATATCCGATGACAAATAGCGTATGGCTTGGTGGGGGCAGCGGATTTTTTACAAAAACGATTCTGTATGCACTTTTGGGGCAGGAAAAAGGAGTTGAGGCTGCCATAGCAATCTTTCAGAAGACACTTCCTGTTAAAATATCGCAGGAACATAAACATTATAAAGATAAGAGGATCGGTATTTCTCCACATACACTGAAAACTACAAAATATCAAGGAAAGTCATATCAAATAGGGCAGTGTATTTTGGATATTTATGAATAAAACCGTTTTTCCCCCGCAGCCTGTATTATGGGCATTTTTTAAGGTTTTATATGGCAATCTTTATACAATCTTGCGTGTTGAATATTTTGCCACGCAAAAGTGTTTTGTAAGCCTGATAAATAGCAGGCTGTGAGGGGTAGGGTTTATAAAAGAAAAACCCCGAAAGGGGACGGAAACTCTTTTGCTGAAACAATTGAAGGTGCGATAGTCATAAGGTTTATAAAAGAAAAACCCCGAAAGGGGACGGAAACAGTCTAACCCGTTGAAAACTAATGCTATAATTACGTTACAAGTTTATAAAAGAAAAACCCCGAAAGGGGACGGAAACTTGTTGTAATAACTATATCATAGTATAGCTTTCTTGTGTTTATAAAAGAAAAACCCCGAAAGGGGACGGAAACACACTTGTCCCAAATTGAGTTGAATGCCTGTACTTCCGTTTATAAAAGAAAAACCCCGAAAGGGGACGGAAACGCAAGTGTCCCAACTGTTCGTCCGGAATATGTACGTTTATAAAAGAAAAACCCCGAAAGGGGACGGAAACCGTATCTGTTCTGGCGTGATACCAAGTTCCAGAAAGCTCGTTTATAAAAGAAAAACCCCGAAAGGGGACGGAAACCATAAGCCTTCCTACAGTAGCACCTGCAACCATGTTTATAAAAGAAAAACCCCGAAAGGGGACGGAAACTTTAGACACGGATTTAGAATTACTTCTACCGCTTTGTTTATAAAAGAAAAACCCCGAAAGGGGACGGAAACCGTCATATCATCGTATCTTGCACACTCTGACGTTCGTTTATAAAAGAAAAACCCCGAAAGGGGACGGAAACGGGACCTCATACGAATCAATGAGCTCGTGTGCGTCATAGTTTATGAATATTCTCGTCTCTGGAAACCTTGATTCCGGAATTTTGGAAACCGACATTCCGGAGGAGGGAAACTCTTTGATTGGCTTGTTTACCACTTATCAGGTATTGCGGTATTGTCAAGCCCAGAGCCGCTTTGCGGTGCTGTAGCAGGCTTTACAATGCCGGAATATCTGATAGGATTTCATCAGCCAACCATCGATTCTGCGGTTTCCTTCTGGCCGGACACCACGGACATGAACGCCGGAATATTCAGTTTATAAAAGAAAACCCCGAAAGGGGACGGAAACTTCTTTCTCCTTTCCACATTTCACACACCGCATCACATGTTTATAAAAGAAAAACCCCGAAAGGGGACGGAAACTATCTTTAAATTCTCTAATAAAGTCTTCTGATAAGGTTTATAAAAGAAAAACCCCGAAAGGGGACGAAAAACAGATGATATTTGAATCAAGAGAGGAGGATCTAATGAGTTATTTATATGTGACAGAAAACAATGCAAAAATAGGGGTTTCAGAGAATTATGCCTACGCAGAATATAAAGATGGGATGATTGTAAAGGTACCTATTGAAACGTTGGAATCAATTGCTGTGTTTGGGCATGCTAAGATATCAACACAATGTATACAGACGTGTCTAAGAAAAGGTATTCCCATTTCTTATTATTCAAGAGGTGGAATATATTTTGGAAGATTACATTCTACCGGACATGTTAAGGTTGAAAGACAACGTATTCAGGCTAGATTGCTTCATTCGGATTTGGCTTTGACTTTATCAAAAAAGATTATCATGAGTAAAATTCATAACCAGGTCATTGTATTAAAACGTTATGCCCGCAGTAAAGGTATTGATTTATCTGATGACTATCGAGTAATAAAATCGACGCAAAATCATATTGAAAGGTGTGAATCAATTCCTCAGATTATGGGGTATGAAGGAAATGCAGCTAAAATTTATTTTAAATGTTTGGGTATGTTAGTGGAACCGATGTTTACATTTGAAAAGAGAAGTCGACGACCTCCTAAAGATGCTTTTAATTCCATGCTAGGTCTGGGATATTCCATATTGATGAATGAGATTTATGGAAAAATTGAAAACAGAGGTTTGCATCCGTATTTTGGATTTATGCATGAGGATAGAGAAAATCATCCTACACTTGCAAGTGACCTTATGGAGGAATGGAGGGCGGTAATTGTTGATTCGTTGGTGATGAGTTTGGTGAATGGACATGAAATAAAGTTAGAGCATTTTGCAAAAGGAGTTGATGATGAAGGAGTATATTTGACAAAAGAAGGAATGGGCCTTTTTATTCAAAAGATAGAGAAAAAGTTGCGTCAGGAAATGAAATATCTGGAGTATATTGATTATGCTGTTTCTTTCAGGCGTGCTATGGAATTACAGATTAATTCATTTATATTGGCTATAGAAAAAGAGGATGCGAGTTATTATCATCCCATATGGATAAGGTGAAATGGACGATTATTTTTTTGAAACAACTGAGTTTGAGAGCAAAGAAAATAAACTCTATATATTGATTATTTACGATATTATTGATAATAAGAAAAGAAATAGATTAGCAAAGTTTTTACAAGGATACGGATTTCGGATACAAAAATCAGCATTTGAAGCTTTCTTAACGAAATCACTTTACCAGAAATTGCTTCGTGAGATCAAAGAATATGCGTCACCTGAAGACAGTATTCGTATATATAAGATAATAGGAAAAGGTCAGGTTACGGTGATGGGGATAAAAGAATCTGTACAGCCAGAAGAGGTTGTCATTATTTAGATTAAAAACGGAATAAAAGAGGAAATTAATTATGAGTAGTAGGATTTTATTTTCACCGGTAGGTGGCACTGATCCCATGTCGTTATATAACTGTCGAGATGGTTCATTATTACATATCTGCAGGGTATATAGACCGGCAAAGGTGTATTTGTACATGTCAAAAGAAATTCTTGATAATCAGGAGAAGGATAATCGTTATCTCTATTGTCTGGAACAACTTGCCAAACTTCAGGACAGAGAATGTGAGTATGTTGTAATTGAAAGACCTGATTTGACAAATGTTCATGAGTTTGATTATTTTTATAATGATTTCCGGGAAATTATCGGGAAAATAATGAATGATATGGATTCATCGGATGAACTGCTTTTAAATGTATCATCGGGTACTCCAGCGATGAAAAGTGGACTATTAGTTTTGCAGACTCTTGGAGAATATCCTTGCAAAACTATTCAAGTAGCTACACCAGAAAGAAAAATGAATGAACATATTCATGAAGGGTATGATGTTACAACGTTATGGGAATTAA
>OBLI01003730.1_pt1 | contig 11434 bp, 7 predicted proteins | sample 1519701 | NCBI WGS metagenome assembly OBLI01 (sample SAMEA3663005, study PRJEB22513) | pig gut metagenome | biome: pig gut; feature: pig-associated habitat; material: faeces | place: France | collected 2012 | reverse complement strand
GGCTTGCCGGTCAGTTCGGCCAGCAACTTCGCCGCCTTTTCCGTGTTGCCAACGGCGATGCGGCGGTATTCACCGGCAAAATAATTCTCCCCCGCGCGGGAGTAAAATGCGGTCAAGACAGCCATAGAAATGCTCCTTTCCCAAATACTAAAAATATTATACCACAAAAAGCAACCCCCGCCCCACGCGGCTTCTGCAAAAAGTTTGCCCCTGCTGCGCGCAGGAAAAACGCAACAAAAAAACCTGCTTTCAAAAGAAAACAGGTTTTTTGGAGCTGCTGGACGGATTCGAACCGCCGACCTCATCCTTACCAAGTGATAAAAAGCCCTCCAGCCGTTGGTATATAAGGCTTTGCGGGCGTTTTTACCGCAAAAAGGATGAGGTCGAAAACGCTTTGCTCCATGTGTTCCGTCCGCTCGTTTCCCCGTGTGGGTCAGGGTGTGGGTCAGCGCCGCAAAGAGCATCGGTGTGGGTCAACTTTTGGCGGGGCGAAAATCGTTCCATTTTGCGCTGCTGTAGACAATAAAAGGGTACCTTGCTAAAAGTATAGAGCCACCGGGCGGAGAAAGGCTCTCCCGCCAGACGGCTCTTTATTTTCGCAGTCGTTTCCCGTATGGGTCAAAATGTGGGTCAAGCGGAAACCTCTGCGTCAAACTGATTGGTAGCATCATAAACGAACGGTCGAAACTGCACGATCCTTACCTCTTAAATAGTATACCATAGTTTTTGCAAAATTTGAAGCAGAAAATTGAAATCAGTGTCGTCACTTTTTATTCCAATATCGCACCGCTGCAAACAAAAAATAAAACCCCCGGGGTCTCTTGTCATGCAAGAGGCCCCGGGGGTGCTGTTTTATTTTGCCGCTTAGTTTTTCTTTTTGACTTACGCCTCCCGCTCCTTGCGCTTCAGGACGAAGGCTGCGGCGAGAATCGTCACGGGCAGGGCGATGATCCAAACCAGCACGCCGGTATCGCCGGTGGCGGGGGTATTGCTGCCGCCGGTCTGAACGGTCACATCGCTCATGTCATAGAGCCGGGTCTGGGCGTTTACAAAGCGGTAGTAGGCCGCCAGGGCGTAGTAGCCCTGCTCGGTGGCCATACCGTCCAGGTCGCCGCCAGCGGTGTGCCGGAATCCGCCGCCGGTGACATAGAAGCTGGCAAGGGCATCCAGGACGGTGAGGTCGTTCTTCACAAAGCGGCTGTCCGCGGTGGGGTCGATACCCAAAGCGGTGAGAGCTACGATGACCTGAGCGCAGGACTCGCTGTTCACGGTGCCCCAGCTGCCAAAGCCGCCGTCATTGCGCTGCAGGGCGGAAAGGGCCTCCAGAGCCTTATCCACAGCAGCCTTCACGGTCTCGTTGGTCTTGTAGTAAGGTGCCAGGGCCTGGATGGCCATAGCGGTCATGTCCGGGTCAGCCTTGGTGCCGCTGAGGGTCCAGCCGCCGTCCTCCAGGACCGCGCCCAGGATGGTCTCAATCAGCTTCTCACGGGTCACATCACCGGAGGTCGGATAGTTGTGGCTGTCCAGAGCGATGAGCGCCCAGATGGGGCCGTTGATGCCCTGGGTCTGGATATAGTCCATGCTGTCCAGACCCTTCAGCAGGTTGTGTCCGCCCACATTGGTGACATCCTTGCCGATAGCGGTCAGGGCCAGGATCACCCGGGCGTTGTCGGTGACTTTGGCCCGGTGCAGACGCTCATTGGCGTCAGCCTTGGCCTTCACATAGTCGACCACATTGTCATAGTACCCGGCGGGCACGGGGCGGCCGCTGCGGGCCAGGCCAATGACCATCCACTCGCCGCCGGTGGAGTTCACCGTGGGGGTGCCCAGAGTGGCCATGAAGTCGCCGGTGGTCTTGTAGATTTCCTGCAGGTGCTTGCTCTGCTCGGCCAGCACCTGGGCATAATCCGCTTCAGCAGAGGTGAGCTTGTCATAATTCTTGACCTGGGCCCGCTGGGCCTCCATCAGAGCCTCATAGGCAGCCCGGGCGGCGGTGATGGCGTCCTTGGACGCCAGGGTCACCTGGCCGATGGCGTCGATCTTCTCAATAGCATCGTTTATATGCCAGCCCTCCAGCTTCAGGGACAGGGCGGGCAGCTGGGCCAGCATCGCAGAGGGAGTAGTACCGTACTGCATGTCCATGCCACCGGTATAGGACTGCATGCGGTGCGTAGGCTTACCGGCAAAGCCGCCCACCTTGATGGCGCCGGTGAGATCATAGCTCAGGCCGGTCCAATCCTCGGGAATGGTGATCTCGATCTGCTGGCGCACAGGGTTTCCGCTGAAGTCATATGCGCCAAAAGTGCTGCCGGGGTTGGATTTGAAGAAGGTCCCATTCTCGCCCTTATAGTACACGGAGAAATTAAAGTTATAATAGCCGGACAGTTTTTCCTTGGGGCTGACCAGATCGTGGAACTGGACCTTCACCTTGTCCCCGGCCTTGAACTCGGTGGTCTTGGGGAGGACATTGCCGTCCGCATCCAGGAAGTCATAGCTGACGCCCCGGGCGGTGACCACCTGGTAGGTCTTAACGCCGTCCTTTTCCACGCAGATGATATGACGGCCGGTGGTGAGGCCGGTGACCGTCACGGTTCCGTCGGCGGCCACGGTGACGCCCTTGGAGGTAAAGCCGCTAAAGCGCATCTTGTCGGTGACAGTGGAGCGGGCCACGGTGACGGTGCAGCCTTCCTCGGGCTTAAAGCTGTAGGATGCACCTGCATCGCCCAGGTAGAACAGGATGTCGTGCTCGGCATCCAATGCCTTCTGCGCATCGTTTTTCACGGGGGCATCCATGCGGTCCATGGTCATATTGGTCTGGATGGCAGAGCCGTCCGCCCCTACGGACACCACAAACACGCCGGTGAACTCCGGCCAGATGGCGGAGAATTCTTTGCTCTTCGTGCTGCTCTGCCCCTGCATATGGGTCATAGCGTCATAGGTCACCAGCACCAGGGCGGTGCCGTTTTTATTGGCCCGCATAGAGGCCAGGGAGCTGTTATTTGCATCGGGGGTGATGGTCACCACATCGCTGGGCTGGCCGTTCAGATCCACCACGGTGTAATGCACATCCGGCAGGGCGATCTTGGCATTCACGAAGCCCTCAATGGCCTGCCAGCAGCGGAACACATCCAGCTCCCGGGTCTGACCCTGCTCCAGGTTCAGATAGCCCTTCTCATTGATGTTCAGGTACACATTACCCAGATCGTAAACATTCTTATTGAAGCGGTTCACGGTGTCCTTGGTGAAGGAGGCATCGCCGATGTGCAGATCCTCCTTGGTCACGGTGATGCTCTGGCCATCCTTGAGCGAGTCGAAGGTCCAGTAGGTCACACCGTCGGGATGCTGCACACGCACGAAGTGGTTCATGCTGCCGGCAGCGGAGGGACGGAATTTGGCCACCACCGTGTCCCCTACCGTCTCCACGGACAGGGGCTCTTCAAACTGATAGATCCAGTAGCTGCCGAACCGACCCAGGCTGATGGTGGAGCCGGCGGGCGCCGTGACGGTAATGTTTAGGGCTTCAAGTAATCTGGCGCTAATGGACAGGGCACCCTTACCCGGGGCCGTGTCTGCCGAGCTCTTGGTGATTGTGAGAGGATTAAACTTACCGGCCTTATCGCCCATGGGCGTAAAGGTCGCCTTGACGGTGTCGCCCTCAACAAAAATGCCGGAGGTGTGGGTAGTGCCCCAGCTGGTGGAGGTGCCCATCTCAGCCTTGCGGTTCATGCCGTCGGCGCTGACCACCTGGTAGTCGATGGTGTAGTCCGTATTCTCGACCCAGCCGCTGTTGGTGGCATAGATCTCATAGACGCGCTGGAAGGCGATGGAGGTGGTGTCCTCCGACACAGTGACAACGATGCCACCGTTATACTGGCCGGCCTCGTTATAGCCCTGGACCCAGTAGTTGCCAGCAGGCAGCTTCACATCGGCATACTTCAGTTTATAGCCATCAGCTACGGTGGACTTGCCGGCCAGCAGATCCACATCGCCCTTGACGCCGCCGACATAGCTATACAGCTTCAGGGACGCCAGCTGGGCGCTGTGCAGACCCGTCAGGTCCACGGTGACCACGGGGATCTCCTTGACCTTGGCGGTGGGGTTGAGCAGGACATAAACCTCCTCGTCCTCGTTGTCCGCGTTGCTCACAGCGGTGAGATAGCCGGTAAAGCCATTGGTCACGGTGAAGGTGGCCTGGCCCTTTTCATCGGTGACAGCGCCGTCAATAACGGTGACAGCGCCGGTCTCGGGATTCATCCAGCCCAGCTTGGCCCCCTCCAGGGGCTTGGCTGCGGCCTTGAGGGAAGCGGGGTCCTTATACAGGTAGCCGCTCATGGCATAGAAGCCGGTAACGGTGGCTGTGACCTTCTTGCCCACCTGCATTTCGGCGGGAGCGTCCACCCAGGTGTAATAATCGGAATAGGTAGTGCCGTCACTCATGACATAGAAGTCCACCACATCGCCGCTGAGCAGCGGGGTGTTGGTGACCATGGTGCCGTTGTAACCGCCACCATAGGATGCGGGCGTGCCGTCATTGGGATAGCCGCCGTTGATATAGAAGCCGCTGGCATAGGTGTCCGTGCCGAAAATCTTGGAGATCCAGCCGGTGCTGCCCACAGCCAGGTACTCCCCGGCTGTTTCCTTGGTAAATGCATCACCGAAGGCCAGCTCATGGGCCTTGACCAGGGCGTCCAGGGCGGAAACGCCCTCCAGTGCATCGGTAAAGCCGTATTTCTCGGCGTCAAGGGCGGAGACCTCCACCTCCTGAGGCGCATGGAGATAGGCGCCCGCCGCCTGGGAGCGGACGGTGACCTTCACGGCGGCGGGAGCCGCCTGCTCTACAGTGATGGTGTACTCCTCGGCGTTTTCGGGTTTGTCGTTCATGCTGGGCCAGGCGGGATCGCCGCACTTCACGGTGATGACGGTGCCGTCCGCCACGGGGATCTCCGCCGTGCGCTTATACTCCGTGCCGCCCACGCTGGTGCGGACCTGGAAATTCTTGTTGCTGGCGGTGGGCGTCACCACCACGCTGCTGACATCGGCGGCCAGCTTCAGCGTGTAGCTGTGGGTGTCCTTATCGAAGGCGGGAGACAGCTCGCCGGCACTGAAGGTCAGGGCCTTGACGGTGTTGTCACTGCTACCAAAGCTGCCGCCCAGGTCATCGCCATAGCTGCGGCTGTACATGACGCGGATCTCGTCGCCGCCCTCCAGCTTGCCGGCCGCCACGGTAAATGCACCGAAGCCTTCGTTGGCAAACCAGTCGTTGAGGGTGCCCATCCAACCGGACTGACCGCCGCCGTCAAACGCAGCCAGGCCGTTGATATCGCTGATATAATTGTTTTCAGCGCCGGTTTGGGTGTATCCCTTGGCCTCCAGCGCCTTCACAACACAGCTCATCATAGTGGATTTCTCGGTGAGCTTCACCCAACTGTCCACCAGTGTGCCGGTCCAGGCAGGAGCTTTACCATTCACAGGTTCTGTGAAGGTAGTGTTTTCCACGATGACATGGACCTGGCCTAGGTCATCGGGCGCTGCCAGCACGGAGGTGGGCACCAGGGACAGGGCCATCACCACCGCCAGCAGCAGGGAGAGGATCTTTTTCTTCATCTCTCTTTTCCTTTCATTTGTTTAATATATTTGTGAACGCCCGAAGGCGCTTGCACACGGGGCGGGGCGTGGGGTAGGGTATTACGGATTGCCACGGGCGCGGTGCGCCCTCGCAATGACATATTTTTTACATGGGGTGCGCTTTAGCGGGCCGATGTGGGCATCGGCCCCTACGCAGGGCGGCTTTTATGTCTTCTGGAAAGCGGGACGGGAAAGGTCTGCCGTCCTCCCCCGCCCCGGCGGCTTGAAATGGCTATCATGCTTTCCATGGAAAGCATGAGGCAGTACTGCCTCGGCAAAAAATCACCCGGCCGCCAAAAAGCAGCCGGGTGAAGCGTTCGCACAACAGCTTTGGCCCCGGTACTGGCAGCGGCCCGGGAGCAGCGTATTGCGTATCTGACTTAGCCGAATAAACCGGCATCACAGTGACCGTCTCGCGGGGATTTTCACCCCATTCCGCCGCCGGGATAAACCCGGCTCACGCTGTCCCGTTATTCAGTTTAAGTGCATTATAGCACAGGATATGACATATTGCAATGGAGAAATCTCCGTCATTCGCCCCGACTTGACATCTCCCGGTGCATATCTTATATTGTTCTTAGGCGAAAGCCTAATCTCGCAGCCTTCCGGTGAGGTCCACACCCCGGTGTGGTCTCAGGCATTCATGGGCCCCGTAGGGCATTCTGACCCCCTGTACGAAGGCAGTCCCATGGAGGCCGACAGTTTTTGGCGCTGTACCGGCAGCGCGGGTGTGCGCCCTTCCGTTGAAAGCGGAAAGGACACAAATGAACGACTCAGTCGTTATCATCTACAACGGTGCGCAAGTATCGGTGCCAAAGGAGGTCGCAGACTTCCTGGAGCAGGATCGGAAGCGGGAACAGGCACAGGAAAAGCAGGACGCAAGGCACCTGAGTAAAAGTGCGTTTGAAACGGTGCTGTCCGGCTGGGATGGTGTCAAGCGGCCCGTAGAGGATGCGGCGCTTAGGAACCTCCGGCTTGAAAATCTGCGGAGAGCCATTGCGGGGCTGGATGTGCAGGGTCAAAACCTGCTCTCTCTCCGTTACGGCGAGGAGCTGACCATGGAGGAGATCGGCCAGATCTACGGCATCTCCAAAATGGCGGCATCAAAGCGACTGAAAAAGCTGTACCAAAGGTTAGAGGATTCTGTCTTATGACAGGGTCCTCTGACTTTTTTGGTTTACAAATCCGCTCTAAGTGTCCTATAAGGTGAGGGGCTATGGCTGGTGGCCGCAGCCGAAAGTGTCCCATCTTACAGACAAGGAGTGATCTCTATGGACCCATTCACCCAGAGCCGGGAACTTCTGTACTTCCTGGCCGCGCACACCGGGCAGGAAGCCGTTCGCTACATTCGGGAAGAAATGCGGCAGGCTGCCCCGGGCCGCATCCCCACTGCATGGGAGCTGCGCAGCTATTTTCAGTTCCCGGATCGTCCAACGGCTCTGACGGCATGGCAGCAAATCCTCGCCGTGGACAAGCTGCTGGAGTATGCGGAAATCAACCTCCGCACCCTGTGCGACCTGCTCCGCTATCGGCAGCTCAAGGGATTCGGCGTCGTCCATTCCGTGGATGAATTCACCGCGCTGTGCCATCCCCATGCAAAGGAGAGTGAAGAATGAAGCGATCTCATTACACAAACTATGACCAACTACCCCTGTTTCTCAATGCAGAACTGGTGTCCAAGACGCTGGGCATTGCGCCCTCCAGCGCCTATGAGCTGATGCACGAAAAGAACTTCCCCACTCTGCGTGTGGGCAGCCGCATGGTGGTGCCGAAAGACAAATTTATCGAGTGGGTGGTGCAGCATACGAAAGGCGGTGGCAGCGAGTGAGCAAAGCCAGGCCGCCTATGGGCTGGGAGCGGGCGAAGAATTGTTTCCCCGTGCCCAACGAGCTGCTGCAACTCAATCTGCCTGCCGGTGCTGTCGCCGTGTACATTTACCTGCTGTGCCACGCCGACCGTCGAACGAATCGGTGCCATCCCAGCGAAGCGACTATGGCAAAAGTCCTGCATCTCTCCCGCAATACCGTAGCCAAGCATGTGCGCCTGCTGGAGGAATACGGGCTCATCATCACGGAGCGGACGCAGGTACAGATGAAAAATGGTATTAGGAAAAACGGAAACCTGCGGTATACCATCGTCCCTATGTACGATGTCTTGGAGCAGCGTTACCAGCGGCAAATGGCCGAGCTGGAGCGCCAGCAAGTGCAGCAGAAGCTGGCGGCACAGGTCGCAGAAGCCCCGTGTTCGCCCCTGTGAGCCGCTGTGCGGCCTCCTTCGGGGTGGGGCAGCGCCCCTGCCCTGGAGAGGGATTCAGAGCCTCTTTCGGGCGGATTTTTGTGGACTTCCCCGGCTCTGCGGAGGACGAAAGAAGAGGCAGGATAAAAGGCTGGCGTCGTTACCGCCGCTCCGCCCGGACACATCTGCCCGCAGAGCGGACAGTTTACGGAGGTTTTCAGCGGAGTCGGAAATGGCACCTGTTGGACAAGGTTTTACTAAGGTTGGCGTCATAGTTCCCATGGTAACAGGCTTTGCAGGATTTTCGGCGTGCCTTATGACGATTTGGAGGAATTATGAGTGAAAACAAAGATAGATTGAATTTCCGGATGAAGCCGGAAACGGCGGAAAAGTTGGAGCACTGGTACAAGGCCGACCACTGCCGCAGTAGGAATGAGTTCGTGGAAAAGGCCGTGAACTACTACGCGGATGCGCTGGCGGCGGAGAACAGCACCACGCTGCCGGTGGCGATACAGACCGCCATCGACGGGCGGCTGAAGCTGCTGGAGGATCGCATGGCGTCCATCCTCTACAAGCAGACGGTTGAGATGGACATGGCAATCTCCATTCTGCTGCAAAGTGTCAATGTGGACGAGTCCGTGCTGCGTCAGGAGCGTGCCAAGAGCGTCGCGGCGGTCAAGCACACCAATGGTCGTCTGCGCATGGAGCAAAAGCTCCGTGAGTTGGAGAACGCGGAATGGCAAGGCTGATCGTCAAGAGCCCCTATATCAAGTGTGGCGGCGGGCAGAATGCAAGCGGGTATCTGAACTACATTGCCACCCGTGAGCGGGTAGAGATCGTGCCGGATGACCGTCCGCCTACACGCAAGCAGGAGCAGCTCATTCAAAAGCTGGTGGAAGATTTCCCCAACACGAAAGAACTTCTGGAGTACAATGACTACACAAACGCCCCCACCAAAGCCAACGCATCGTCTTTCATCACGCTGACGCTGGAGCAGAACTGGAGCCGCGTGCAGTCTACCGAAGGCTACGCTAAGTACATCGCCACCCGTCCCAGAGCCGAGCGGCTGGGCAGTCACGGCTTGTTTGGTGACGCGGATCATGTGTCGCTGGACACGGCCATGGACGAACTGAGCCATTACACCGGCAATGTGTGGACGCACATTATATCCCTAAAGCGGGAGGATGCCATGCGGCTTGGCTATGACCATGCGGCAGCATGGCGGACGCTTCTGCGGGCGCACCGCAACGACATCGCCGCCGCTATGAACATTGACCCGAGGGACTTCCGCTGGTACGCGGCCTTCCATAATGAGGGCAATCATCCCCATGTCCACATGATGGCGTGGTCGGCGAAGCCAGGGCAAGCGTACTTGGATAGGAATGGTATCAAAGAAATCAAATCAGTGCTGACCAACAAAATCTTTCAGCAAGAACTGCTGCATCTCTACGAGGAGAAAAGTGTCTCCCGCGACGAGCTGGTACATCAGACCCGGCAGGCTATGTTAGAGTTGGCGCAGCGTATGCGGGATGGTCTCTGCATCTGCCCGACTGCGGAGCAAAAGCTCTGGGAGCTGTCACAGAAGCTGGATGACGTGCAGGGGAAGAAAGTGTATGGCTACCTGCCAAAGTCACTGAAGCAGTTGACGGATGATACGGTGGATGCCATGGCGAAGCTGCCCACGGTCAACAAGTGCTATCAAAAGTGGTGGGAGCTGCAATGTCAGCTCAATGATTACTACTCGGAACAGCAGCGGCAGCGTCCGCCGCTGTCACAGCAGAAGGAGTTCCGCCAGATCAAGAACGCTGTCATAAAAGAGGCGGAGCATATCCGCCAAGGCCATATGTCCTTCGAGGATGCAGCCTTGGCGCAGGAGGACGAGCCGGTGGATGACCGCAGTATGTCTTATGACTGCTGGGAACTGCGGAAAATTATTGCCAACGAAAGCATACCGCTGGAGGAACGGGACCATGCTGCTGCGGAGCTGGAGCAAATCGCCTGTCAAGGCGACCCCCACGCCCAATACCTTATGGGACTGCTGTTCCGTGATGGTGGATTGCTGGTGCCAGATGCAGAGCAGGCAAAACACTGGCTGGATGGGTCGGCACAAGAATTGCCTGACGCGCAGTATGCCTTGGGGAAGCTGTACCTCTCGGACAATCCTGATATACACAATTCCGCGAAAGGTCTCTTCTGGCTGCAACGGGCGGCGGACAGCGGGCACGAGTACGCCGCCTACCGTTTAGGCAAGGAGTATCTTACCGGAGAAAATATTTCAAAGGACACCACACGCTCAGCAGCGTACTTGAGACAGGCAGCAAAGCAAGCCAACCCCTACGCGCAGTATCTGTTGGGAAAGCTATACCTCATGGGTGAGGGCGTTCCAAAAGATAAGGACGCCGCACAATATTGGTTTTCCGTGGCGGAGCGGAACGGCCACGCCTACGCCGGATATTTCCTTGACCGCATGGAGCGGCAGGAGGATTTGCCGCCGCCCAACATTCTGCTGTCCGCCACGCGGCTGCTGCACCACATGGGCAATATCTTCAGAGACAACGCACCGCGTCCTGCAGCGCCCACGGGCGTCCAAATCGACCACAAACGCCTACAACGCCTGCGCGAAAAGAAGATGGCCCTGGGACACAAGTGGAATGACCATGAGGATGAGCAGAGCCACAACATGAGAGGGTTATAACAGTCCATATTCTGCGCTGCTGTAGACAATAAAAGAGCCTTTCAAAAAAGTAGTAGCTATTTGGGCAGCTTTGTGGTATGTATGTTTGCTAATAAAAAGCAAAGGAGCTGATTCCATGTCCAAGAAACGCGCCAACGGCGAGGGCAACATCCGCAAGCGCAAAGACGGCCGGTGGGAGGGCCGCTACACCGCTGGCTACAACCCCGAAACCGGCAAGCGCATCATCAAAAATGTCCTGGGCAAGACCCAGGCGGAGTGCAAGGCGAAGCTGGCCGCCGCCATGGAGGCCAGCAAGGGCGTCGATGTCAGCCGCGCAGATGAGTATACCGTGGCCACATGGCTGCGGAGCTGGTACGACATCTACGCCAAGCCCAATGTGCGGGTGGCCACGGCTGACCGCTACCGCCTGATGATTGAGCAGTACGCCATTCCCCGCATCGGCAGCATTAAGCTCACCAAGCTGACCGCCCACGACCTGCAAAAGCTCTACAAGGAGCTGATGGAGAGCGGTCGCACCAACCGCAAAAGCGGGCACGGCAATCCGGGTCTCAGCAGCACCACCGTCCGCAGCCTGCACTTGATGCTCCACAACGCATTGAACCGTGCCGTAAAAGAGCGGCTGATCCTCCGCAATCCTACCGAGGATTGCATCGCACCGAAGGTGCAGAAATTTGAAATGCAGATCCTCCAACCGGAGCATATCAAGACCTACCTCGACGCCGCGGATAAGAGGGGACTGCTGCCCATGTTTTATCTGGAACTGGTCAGCGGACTGCGCAAGGGTGAGCTGACTGCCCTCCTGTGGAGTGACCTCGACATCACGGACAAAACCATCTCCGTCAGCAAGCAGTACGTCAAGAACCCCAATGGGGAGTTGAC
>OBLI01003729.1_pt1 | contig 11435 bp, 11 predicted proteins | sample 1519701 | NCBI WGS metagenome assembly OBLI01 (sample SAMEA3663005, study PRJEB22513) | pig gut metagenome | biome: pig gut; feature: pig-associated habitat; material: faeces | place: France | collected 2012 | reverse complement strand
ATAATCATCAAAAAGCATCATTGCTATATCTTGGGCTAAATTTTGACAAACAGTATCATAAAGGTCCATATTCTCACCAACTGCGCCCTTCATACTATTTATCATTACACCAATAAAAGTTCTAACATTTTTATTGACTTTTTTCATTACTTCGAGATAAGTTTGAGCAGAAATTTCTGCACCCGCAGAAAAACCTACCCCTTTGAAAAATTTAGTAGACATCGTATAGTTTTTGGCATTGGAATAAACAATAAATCCATCATCTAAAGTTTGTAAATATCTATTGATTTCTTCTGCTTTTTCAATATTGCGCTCTCTATCTGTGTCTTTTATTCTTTCAAGAACATCTACAATAGGCCCTGCGTCTATTCCATAAAGATACATATTATCTGGTTTTATTCCATATCCTCCACCACGAATTGTTTCAACTTTTCCGTTTATCTTCATTTGAGAGATTACCTGAACACAAAGATTTTCGATAGCTTCTAGGACAATACCACCTCGTTGGCCTTGTTGGGCTTTTAGGGAGTCTTTGAATTTTTTAGACCTAGCAGCTTTTTTGTAACTCTCAAGACTAATTTTTTCTTTTTCAGCTTTTAGTGCTTTTTTCAAACTATCTCCAAGAGCATCTAATTTATAAATATCCTTGAATTGCTGAGCCAAAGAACCAGGAGTATCAATAGTTCCTATACTTCCTAATAGAGCTTTATACGCATCAGCATATTGTTGGGCTTCTTGCCCCAACTCTGGTTGCGCGCGGAACATTCTCTCAATACCATCTACAACTAAAAAATTCATATCTTTTTTTAGTTGTTCTTCAAAAATTATATCGAGTGAACGTCCAGTTCGCTCAAACTCACTTGCTACTTTTTCCCATAAAGTATCTGAATAAGCGTTCCAAGCCTGGATGAAGTAAGAAGGATAATAAGAAATTGTAGTTTTTTGTTTGTCGGTTTTTAGTAATAGCTGAAGATTGCGCTTATAGATATCTTTGAAATTCATTGCTTCATTTAGAACATCAATAAATTCTTTTACTGATTTTCTATCATCAAAATCTACACTTATTGGTTTACGGAAAACTTTTTGAATAAAAGCGGTTTCTTTTGCTTTTTCCATCGCTCCCATTCGGCGCAAGTTTTCTGAAGTCTTTTGAAGTTCTTTTAGCGAGCCTCTTTGAATCCCTAAATTTTTCTTTACTGTATAATATAATTGAGTATAACCATCTTGCTTCAACCGCTCATAATAAACATACATATCAGCCAAAGATTTACTACGCTCATATTTTTTTTGAAATTGAGTAGGAGTAGCCATATTTCACCACCTAAAAAGTTAGGGAGAGCCAAAGCCCTCCCCATATATATAAACAGGAAAACTCCTGGTCAATCTAACAAATCTGCCATGCGCGCGACCTCTGAACGCTCGGACTTCTCTAATTTTACATACCCAAAATTTGAATTACCAGCTAATCTTTCAATCATAATCTCAAGACCCCGACTTTTCTCAAAGGAGCTTCGGTCTCTCTGCTTGATATCTCCATCCATCCAAAGCTGAGAGCCTTCATCAATACGACCCATTATTAGTTGAATATGTTCTTTTGTAAGATTTTCACTTTCCATAGAATAGAGAATGGAATTGCGAATACTACGCCCACGTAAAAATCCAAGAGGAATAACCTCAAGACGCCCCGTATCAATCAAAGTCTTTAGTCCGTCAATGCCTCCACAATGGTCAGCCAAGGGCATTACATATGGAAGGGTCTTTGCAAGCTCATCACCGGGGAGCGAGCCCAGTGCGTCTGTATCTTTTACTTGGATATTGTTCCGAATAAAGATGATTTTTTCAAACTTATTCTTTTGAAGAGCTTCAATCATTCCCTCAATCATAATCATTGATTTTCCACTACCGAATGGGCCTGTTATAAGTTTGATAGGGGCATCACTATGAATAAGGTCCATGGCACATCTCTGTTCAGGATTTCTAGGTTTCATCACTCCACAAAATTGGCTTTCAAAAGTTGGATAAGAAACCCTTTCAAGCCAACCATTTTTCTTCTTATAAAAATCAATAGCTTCGTATTCATTATTTTCAAGAATCAAATATTGATTCTCCTTTAGTCTATCTGCAAATTCGCTAGGATTCTCATAGAACCGCGCGAGGTCATCATTTTCTGGTAAAGAGAAGTAGTAAATTCCAGTATAACTCATTGTACCTCCTTAGATTAGGTCATAAATAGAGGTAATAATTCCGTCATAAACTTTTTTCTCTACACATTTCTCAGCACTTAAATACCAGTCACTTTTCATTTTTTCTTCTACTTCTTCTTTATCGAAAATAGTACGCTCTATAATGATATCTGAAAGTTGCTCGACTTGACGTTGATATTCACTCATGAAAGCTCTGAGTTCCTCAAATGAACCTCCAGCTCCAGTACAACTGCCTTTATGAAAAAGAACTGTCGAATTTTTTAGTCCATAGCGTTTATGGCAAGCCAATAGAATCATAGCAGAGGCACTATACGCCTGACCCATATTTATACCAATAATAGGAGTAGCTGAAAGTCGAATTAGGTCATAAAGAACTCCCAATACATCCAATGACCCTCCAGGAGAGTGGATAAGAAGCTTGATAGGCTTTCTTTCTCCGATAGGAATATCCTTATCTTCTCGATTCCATTTCAAAATATAATGAGCAAGATTTAGAGTATAAGAACTAATTTCATCACTAATCCAAAAAACTCTTTCATCTAAATCATGATAAAAGGCCAAAAGAGTTTCATCCGGCAATGAATAATTCGCACTTTCCGGAATCTGGACTAATGGTAATACCATCTGCTCTTCACATTTCTTCATAAAATATCCTCCATAGGATAGATTTTCCTTTCTACTCAAAAGTAGATTTTTCTATCCTTCTTTCTACTAAGTTAGTCTTTACTTATAAAAAGAGGGTCGGCGCCGTATAGGTTCCGACCCATTAGTCATAAGTTATTCGCCAAAACCAATAATATCAAATAGACTACGAAAAGCACTACCAATGTCATAATCTCCATAATCTTTCCAATAGTTTTTCAGTAACTTATTATAAGTTTCTCTGGCTTCATTGATTTCTTGAAGGCGCGCTTCCTTCTCTGCCTTTAGCTTGGTTAGACGCTCAGCCTCTTCGGCCTCTTTCTTCTTCTGCTCATCGAGCTTTTTCTTATAAGCGCACTCAGCGCTAATTAGCTCTTCCTGGGTATCATAAATCTTCTTTAGAGTTTCAGAATAATACTTCATATTAAAATCCCTTCTTTTATAAAATAAAAACTAAACAACTTGATTATAACCACAAGGCGGACCTTCGCCCTACCTCCATAATCTTCTGATATATTCAACCAATAGGGAGACAAGTCTGACCCATAGAACCGTCGCTCCATAAGTTCTTGCCCCAATACAAAGTATCAATTCCTATACGAGATTGGCTACTCGCACCTTTCACTAACCATTCAGAAATTTTTATATCCAATAAAATTCCTCCTTGTGAGGACTCTATGCTTTTAGCTACTCGGACTTTGACCTCATCTTATAGGTATGTTTCCATACCATCACAGCAAACTATCTTATTGGTCTTTTCCAAGGTTTAGTATAGACGACCAATCTATACCCTTACTTGGATTCGGCTTACGCTTTTGACGCTTAGCTTTCTATTGCGATAGCGATGAGACAATGTTTTTATCAGCAATTACTTCAGCACCATTACCTCTAACAGCGGTTGGTTCAGCCTTCCGTAATCAGAAAATCTCACGACTCTCCGAAGCACATCTAAACAAAAGTATCCCTCTGAGTAGAAATGCGTAGTACGCCCGAAAGCGAAGGTAATGTCTCGGCCACATGGTCTTGTGTCTTCACCGAGGTGCCTTATTGTTATAATCAAGCTGTTTAGTTTTCAAAGTACAACTATAGGATTACTTTCGTTTTTATTTAGTATGCTCTCTGCAAATGACTAAGCCACATATCACCCAAACTAGGCGCCGGTGGTAGTTTATCCTATAAATCCATCCTCTATGAGAGCCCACAGTTTATTTGGACTTGTGGAAGTCCATGGTTGCGGTAGCTAGATTCGAACTAGCGATTTCTGACTTATGAGGACAGCGAGATAACCACTTCTCTATACCGCAATATCTTTCTCAACTTTATGTATATATTATACATAAATTTTAGAAAAATTTCAAATTTTCAAGCCTACCTTATTAGCAATTGGCGCCAAATTCTAATAAACCTTCCTAAACCATAGGCTTTTCTGCCTCCTCGGCTTGATAAATTTGAAAGTAAGACCAGGTCTCTTACGGGAGCATTGTTAGGACTAGTCACCACCTAACTGTGCGGACTTCCGACCACCCAATTATCCGCTTTGTATAGCATCTTGCTATCGTCAACCAACTTTATGCTGGATTTATTATAAGCATTATCCTACTTTTTGCTTATGTAAGCCTCGTTCTCTTTTCATTGCTGTGGGTCAGCAACTTAGTACCTAGCCCCTGGCTAGGCTTTATAACCGAGAACCCCAATAGGCGGCCTGGTTGCGCGAGGTTGGATTCGAACCAACGATCTTCAGCTTATGGGGCTGACGAGATGACCACTTCTCTACTCCGCAATATATAACTCTATTTCTTGGCGAAATTATCTGATGTAGAAATAGTAAGATTATCCAAGCACTCACACTATCGTAGTTAAGATTGCCAAATATTACACGGACAAAGTAAGTTTACTCATTCTTGTCACTGGAGATTGGTAGCGGTGACGAGATTCGAACTCGTATAGAACTTAATCCGGCAGATTTTAAGTCTGCTGCGTCTCACCAGTTACGCCACACCGCCATATATTATATAAGACCAAGATGGGATCGAACCCATGTCTCTGGGGTTAGGATTGTCTTACTCTATGACCATCTGAACTACTTGGTCATATACTTAATAGTTGAAACAATCTATATACTTAGCTACACTTTCATTCTATTTACCGATCGAACTTTCATTGAAAGAATTCTTAGTTCGTCTTTTGAAAATTCGTTCATCGGATTGTTCAAATAGATTTTACTTGAAACTTGCAGGAATTTAGCAACATCTGCTAACGAAGAAAAGCGCTTCTTAAAAATGTGAGACTTTCTAGTTGTTTTTGGATATTTATCATAACTAATAAAAGTGATTGTTTTCATTTTTTTAACTCCTAATAAAAAGATTAACTTATTTAGCGGAAATACACAGTAGACAGAGGTGATTACTTCTACTCCTTGGCACATCCTGTAATAGCTTTCAAATTTGTTGCCTACCTACACAACCAAATGTATACCGGCATTAGATGAAACTAGATAGTCCCAATTCCTATCGTCATCACATCGCTTCACCGTGGTCTAATACTGATGAATAATCAACCAATACGGATAATTATTTCATACTGGATAGGTCCTTTTATTCTACTTGCTGTGCCCCTCCAACCCTCTTTCTACTAAATAAGCAAACTTTTTCTTAATCTCCCTGAATTGGTTTGGGAACCTAATTACTGCTTACATCAACATTGCAGTTCAGTAGATTAAGCGCAGAGACGAACCTGCTACTTCTGTGCTTCAAAAGAAACATTCGTCAAGTTATAATTCGCCGAGAGTTGATGATCTCTTTTTCATCAGATACACTACCTTTCTAAAAAGATAATGCATTGGTCTCTATATCATTTCAAGACCTAGACTGATATAGGCGCTGGCGGGAACAGAAGGACTTGAACCTTCGACATCATGATTAACAGTCATGCGCTCTAACCAACTGAGCTACGCTCCCATATAAAGCCTTTCTTTATCTTCAATCAGCGTTCACACTTTTATCGAAGTGTCAGGTTCTGTTTATTCAAGAAAGGACTAATCCGTCATTCTCACCTGTGCAGGTCCTTGCGCTTGGATATAAAGCTGACCTTGCTTGAATAACTTGATTCCTCACCAAACAAGTGAACTACTATTTGCCTAAAGGCAATAGCTTCTCGCTCAATGGCGCTAATGCGCCAAGTATCAACGAGCTATCCCGGCAGTTCCTGCCGTTAAAACAATAACATGGCATCTATGACCCGGTTTCATGGTCAATTACGAAGAGCAGTTAAAAGTTGTTACCTTTTACTTAAAATCTCTCTTCAACCTCTTACGAGGGACTAAGCCGTATCATTTGGTTTTCCCAACTCATTTCGACTTGCGGATTTCTTACCTACCGCTGTAATGCCTATTAGCCTTTCTTTGCTAATCCCGACCCGTCTGATAAACTGCCGTTAGCTATTATTGTTTAATGGTAGCACCGGTCAGATTCGAACTGACACTGAAATGATTTTGAATCATTTGTCTCCTGCCTATTGGACTACGGTGCCAAATCCTCGAAATTAGCAATTTTCTTTTCTGGCTCACCAGTATCCGTCCTTTACGAGCCTTGTTCGTCCTGAGAGCGACCCAGGCCTGGAGTTGTTCATTGGAGTTATCCTCTCAAGGGTTTCCCGACCCCCCCCCGAAAATTTGGAAGGTATATCAGCGCTAATACTCCTTCGCTACTAATTTCGTCCTCTCTATTTTTCATACGGGCTTGGAACCGTCAACGGCTAGATTACGAGCTTGGTGGGAGAGGAATCTTCAAAAGAAAGGAATAAAGTTTGAAGTTCCTCTCCCGACTTTCTATATATATTATACTAAATATCTTGGGATTTTTCAAATTTTTGTTTGTGCTTTTCTTTACGAGTATAGGCTTTCTTGGATTTCTGAGGAGCGCATTTCTTACGAATTGCAAGCCACCCTTCAAGTTGGGAAGGAGTCATTTTTTTAGGTGAATTTGTGTTAGAGTTCATTTCTTACTCCTTTCTCAACTTTATGTATATATTATATATTATTTTTAGAAAACTTTCAAGTTTTCTTTTTGTTATTGAATGGTAGGCCTGGACGGTTATGCTCCGTCGTAGTACGCTTAAAAGGCGTATATTCTGCTATTGAATTACAGGCCCATACTGGTCTGAGTGGTGAGTCCCGCCCTCACGGCCTCGTGGTCCCAGGCCACGCGCTCTGCTAACTGAGCTACACCCAGAAAAATGGCAGGGACGGTTGGGAATCGAACCCACCCAAGCGGTTTTGGAGACCGCCTCGCCAGCCTTGGAACATTCGCCCCTATATGGCGACCCATACCAGATTTGAACTGGTGTCCTCTTGCGTGACAGGCAAGCGTGATACTCTTCTTCACCAATGGGCCATATTGTGTTCACACTCTTTAAGATTCTCTGTGAACTGAACTACGAGATGCTTACTTTTAGACATATCCATGGATACATTGCCTATTAGTCTGATTATAGAGCAGTAATACATATAGAACTTTCTCACACTTGCTCTCTGGCGCCGGCGGAACGATTCGAACGCTCGCGAGCTTTTACACTCCTCTTTGTTTTCAAGACAAACCTCTTCGACCACTTGAGTACGCCGGCATTTATAAAATAGGCTGTTCATCAAACTCCATTTAACTACTGCTTCAGAAGGGATCTTTAGTCCGAACATCAAATCGGGCTTTGACCAATCTTCCGACTGTGACTACAGCGGGTCACTTCGTAGCACCTATTTTTTATATATTTATTTACTTCTGTTTTCGCAGATGGCGCCGAACCTTACGAATAAGATTGGCATTTTCTACAGGATTAGTCATAAGACGAGCAAGACGATTTTCGTAATGAAGCTTATCTCTCTGAATCATTTTTATTCTCCTCTCAACTTTCTATATATATTATATATAATTTTTCTAACTTTTTCAAATTACATCTTGGTCTGTCGGGTCGGCGATTTCAACTCCCGCATAAACAGGAACATAATCTTCCGCAATGCTTGCCAGGAAATAACAAACAGAACTTTGGGAATAAAGGGTCTTCAGCTCTTCTTTTTCCTCCTCGATTTGAGACTTATAATCCAAAATGGCAGAAATCTTTTCCTCCATCTCCTGTCCTTGGAAATTAGGAATAAGAGCAATCAAACTCTCTAACTTTTGAATATACTCCTTGACGTCGTTAGCTCGGCTTTCAAGGCGCGCGCCGACCTCACGGAGTCCATCAGCCTTATACTCACAAATCTTTTCATAAGGAGCATTGAATTCATCATAAAGATAGGTAGAGCGAGAATAATCTCCGATAGGAATAAACTTCCCATCTGACTTCAAAAAAATATTTAGATACTGAGACATTTTATATCTCCTTTCTTACTTTCTATAAAAAGTATATATTATTTTTATAGAAATTTCAAATTTTTAGTGGCAGGGAGTAAAGGTAACGCTCCTTTTTCTATCGGGTCAAAGCCGATTGTGTCCACTTGTCCACTAACTCCCTATATAAAATGGGATAATATTTTTACGTATTATCCAAGTTTTACTTTGTGCTATGCTTTTTCCGGTCATATTCAGACTCGAAAATCAAATCATCAATATCCATAAGCATCCCTCCTTTTATAAAAATAAATGGCGCAGAGCACAGCATTCGAAGCTGATACCTTTCAGTACGCATCGCTTAGCAGGCGAGCCTCAGACCTTCTGAGTTTACTCTGCATATCAATTATTCATTTTTATATTTCCATTTGAAACCGCCGGCTGTTTTTCTTTTTCCTCTACAAACTTCACCAATATGATACCTAATAGTAGAAAATTTACAATTTGTTAATTTGTTTTCAATCATGTAGTTTCCTGCTTGTCCTAAAGACTGAAAACTCTTTAAATAGTTACCCTGTAAGTCAAACATATCAACTTCTTTTCCGAATTTTTTAACCATTACTTCTTGTGGAGGAATAATCTGAATATTATTTTCATGCAATATATAACTAACGCTATCTGAACTAATATTTAATTTTCTTGCTGTTTCGTTTATATTTTTTAATTTTTGATAAGTAGAAATAACCAATTCTCTATCAATAACAAGCTTTCCTTCTCCACCTTTTGTAGCATTATATCCAAAAGAATAAGTTTGATAAAACTCTATCCAATAAATTTCCCTTTCATTAGGATTATTAGTTTCTTCTATTTGTTCAATATGAAAATGCTCTATACCATATTTTCTCATAGCAGAGTAAAGTGGCCGTTTTTCATTTCTTTCTCTAAAAGCATCTTGACAATGCTTTTTAAATCGTTTTTCAATAGAAAATTCAGTCTTTCCTATATAACTTTTTCCATTTATATCATTTGTTATTTTATAGATGTATGCCATATTAAACAGCTCCTTTCTATTAAAATTGAGTAATTAGTAAAAACAGTTACGCCACGAGAAGGCTTACTCTTGTAACCGAGCTGGATAAGGGGCTCGAACCCTTGGCCTCGAGATTACAAATCACGCGCTCTACCAGCTGAGCTAATCCAGCATAAAATGGTCCCCAACCTGTGAGTTGAACACAGGACCTCCCAATTATTGGCCATCGTAGTAAGTCCTACCCTTACATCTTCTGACTAGAACAGCTATTTTACTTTTAAACTATACGATGAAGTTGGGTGCTCTAACCAACTGAGCTAGTTGGGGATAAGGAAGATTTGGACGCATCCGCCTCTCCCAAAAGCTTCCGAAGAAAACTCTCACCTTTCAGTATTTCTAAGTAGGTTCTCCTCTCAAACTTTACAAATATATAATACTTTATTTTAGAAAAAATTTCAAAATATTATTCTTCTAAAATTTTTGGATTCATGGTAATCTGATAAAGAAGCCATTCATTATAATAAGGTATGGAACGAATATATTTCAAAAATTTTGAAGAAAGTCCTTGAAAGAAATCCCTTTGGGCTACATAAGAAAGACTACCACTATAATTAAAACTCTTAAAACCATACCACTCCTTATCATTATCTTCAAAAGAAATAACTTTGTAAAAGTTCCTGTCTTCCTTTGACCATTCAGTCAATAGTAGTTCCTTTATTACAAACCAATCTTTTGAGTCAATTTCTTGGTTGAAAAGACAAAACTTTTTATTTTTTAGCCCACTACAAAAAAGACAATAAGAACAATTCTCCAAATCAGTAGAAAAGTAAATCTCTTTACCAGTAGAAACATTGAAAATCCCTAAACTATCTTCTATCTCTTCACAAGAACAGACTCCATAACAATTTGAAATTTCATCACTATTGAAAACATTCTGACTATACTGTATCTTTGAGGAATCTTTAACTTCGGCACTATCCAGAACACTAAAAGAAGCATTAACATACTGGCTGTTCTCTACATCTGCCGAAGAGTAGACTCTCTCACTATTCTTAATATCTTTGCTCAAAGCAATATACTTTGAGTTAAATACATTCTCACTATCTCGAACCCTTGAACTGGAATTTATATAAAAACTACTTAAAATTATATGACTATCTGTAATTTCAAAAACCTCTTCAAATTTCTCTACTTCAAGAGGCTCCATTCCTACATAAGTGCGCCAGTCGCTAAATAATTCTGAAAACAATACTTTTTCTTCATCCGAAGAATGGTTCTGAACCCAGCCCATAGCATCTATGAGTTCCATCGGTTCTTTTGGAAAATTTGTTCTTTCTATAAGCTTCTTATAACCTCTATAATCATTAGCTCCTGATAACTTATCAATAGAAAAAATCATTAGCTTTCTCCTTTCTTTACAATTGTTCCATCCAGTTTTACTTCCAAATCATAAGGATGGTCATGCTCAAAAACAGCCATTTCCGCGCGCTTATTCAAAAGCTTTACAAACTGCTGAACTTCAGGAGTAAGACGAAAATAAGCTACAGGATACTTACTATTTTTCCCTACCAAGGTCGCGCCAAGTACGTCCCTACAAAAGCGAAGATACTGCGCATAAGTCAAACCCAAAAGGCGGGCTGGCATCAGATTGAAAGACCCATAAATCTTTCCCTCAAAAGGAAAATTTCCATGATTGAGATAGATAGTCTGATAGGTCTTCATATAAGGACTTTCCTCTAAGTAAAAATATTTCTTCATAGAGACATCTCCTTCCATAATTCTTTTACTTCATCATACTCTGCCTCGGTCATATCCAAAAAAGAGGTCCAATCCTGCTTGCGAAAAATCTCAGGTACAAACTCGGGAAGGTCTCCATTGAACTTCTGGGTCTCTACCTTTTCAACAGGAGTATAATCCTTTATAATATATTTTTTTACGGTCGAAGCCGAGAATCCAGTCTCTCTCGCTACTCCAGCATAAGTCTTTAGCTCCAAATATAAATTATTGAATCTAATAATATCATCTGGTGAAACTCGCATATATTTCAACTCCTTTCATTTCTATAAAAATTATACCTCAAAAAATCTAAAAAATCAAATTTTTCTTATACCTTTTATATAAAACGCGCGCTCGCCCGTAAATAACACAAATTTTCTCAAAAGTCAAATTAGCATATAATAAATTTGAATTTTTGGCTATTTTATTATATAATTATAATATAAAAAGTAAAAGGAGAAA
>OBLI01003727.1_pt1 | contig 11454 bp, 7 predicted proteins | sample 1519701 | NCBI WGS metagenome assembly OBLI01 (sample SAMEA3663005, study PRJEB22513) | pig gut metagenome | biome: pig gut; feature: pig-associated habitat; material: faeces | place: France | collected 2012 | reverse complement strand
TTGGCTCTGCGCTCGCTTGCACGAAAGTTCTCGCCATGGCAGAGTATTCAAGCGAGCTTGAACTCTGCTCATTTGGCTTAACGAAATCGTTCGATGAGTTCCTCCAGGGTCAGGCTGGTCTGTTCTCCGGTGTTCATGTCCTTCAATGCCACCTTGCCCTCTGCCATTTCCTGTTCACCCACCAAGGCCACGAAGGGCACATGGTGCGCATTGGCATAGGCCATCTGCTTCTTCATCTTCACCGCGTCGGGATACACCTCCGTGGCAATGCCCGCACGGCGCGTGGCGGCGGCCAAGCGCAGACAATGGGCAGCCTCAGCGGGTCCGAAGTTGATGAACAGCAACTGTGCGCCGGCCTGAGTGGCGGCAGGATAAAGGTCGAGCTGGGTCAGCACGTCGTAGATGCGGTCGGCACCGAACGAGATGCCCACGCCGCTGAGTCCCGGCATGCCGAAGATGCCCGTCAGGTTGTCGTAGCGACCACCTCCCGTGATGGAGCCAATCTGTACGTCGAGCGCCTTCACCTCGAAGATGCACCCCGTGTAATAGTTCAAGCCGCGAGCCAGTGTCAGGTCAAGCTCGATGGGGTTCCGCAGGTTGCTCTCCGCGAGCGTTTCGAGCACAAAGGCCACTTCGTCCACGCCCTTCAAGCCCACTTCACTGCCGGCGAGCACGGTGCGCATGGTGGCGAGCTTCTCCTCGTTCGTGCCGGACAGGGCGATGATGGGTTGCAGCTTCTCTACGGCTTCATCTGAAAGTCCTACGGCGCGGAGTTCTTCGTTCACCTTTTCGAGGCCAATCTTATCGAGTTTGTCGATGGCCACCGTGATGTCCACGATCTTGTCCGCCGCCCCGATGGTTTCGGCAATACCCGTCAGAATTTTGCGGTTATTGATTTTGATGCACACGTTGATGCCGAAACGCGTGAACACCTCGTCCACGATTTGCATCAACTCCACCTCGTTGAGCAGAGAGTCAGAGCCCACCACGTCAGCATCGCACTGGTAAAATTCGCGATAGCGTCCCTTCTGCGGGCGGTCGGCGCGCCATACGGGCTGAATCTGATAGCGTTTAAAAGGCATCTGCAGTTCGTCGCGGTGCTGCACCACGAAGCGTGCGAAGGGCACGGTGAGGTCGTAGCGCAATCCCTTTTCACAGAAACGGGCGGCCAGTTGTGCGGCATTCTTTTCGCCGTATTCATCGGTCGACACCTCGCGTCGGAAGTCGCCCGAATTGAGAATTTTGAAGAGCAGTTTGTCGCCCTCTTCGCCATACTTCCCCATAAGGGTGGATAGGTTCTCCATGGCCGGGGTTTCGATTTGGCTGAAACCGTAGAGTGCATAGACGCTGCGGATAGTTTCAAAAATATAGTTGCGTCGTGCCATTTCCACGGCGCCGAAATCGCGTGTACCCTTTGGTATGCCGGGTTTTTGAGCCATATCAGTATGATTTATGTTTTGCTGGTTGCTGGACGATGAGGTTTATAAGATTATGGTGTTTGCTCCCTGAAGATAAGATCTTCTGGGAGCGAGGATCATAACCTAATATTCGTCAACCCTCCTGAACCAGCAAAGAATGAAATATTGATTATTTGCAGGATTGGGCGACAAAGATAGTGCAAGGCGAGCGCAGGACAAAAATAAAAGCCGCAGGATTTTCTTTTTTCATGCCGAGCCGCAGCCTGTCTTATCTAAAGATAGTGCAAGGCGAGTGAAGAACGAAAAACAAAAGCTGTGCAAGGTGAGAGAAAAGAAATTAAAACGCAAGTTTAATAATTTCTTTTCCGAACCGCAGCCAGCTTTATCTAAAGCTGAAAGATTTGTTTTTCTTATTCCGAGCCGCAGCCTGTCTTATCTAAAGATAGTGCAAGGCGAGTGAATAAGAAAAACAAAATCTGTGCAAGGCGAGTGAAGAACGAAAAAAAGTCGTCTACATAATTTGCATTTGTTAAGGCAGACTATGCCTAAAATATAAATGTGTAAGACCGCTTTCAGCCCTGACCGGCGCCTTCTATTATACGTGTTTTAATCCCCCAAAAAGGGTTCACCCTTTCACATCTGCGCGTAAACGATTGATTTTCAATGATTTCAAGGTGAAACATAGCATCGAAAAAGCCTTCACAAGCCTTCACAGCATTCACCAAACGGAAGAGGAAAGACTACACAAAAATATAAATCGCACGTTTAACCTTTCTATAACAGTAAATTCACATTTGTTTTTACCAAAAAACAGTGAACACTTGAGCCGTAGGGTGAAACATTGGTGAACCTTTGAACAAGGTTGAAACTGTCAACCCTTCACACGTAAATGCTATGGAGCTCAACAGGAAACAGGTGGTCGGTGAATAGGTGAACCTTTTTTTCGGGAATAAATTACGTATAGAGAGCGGTTTTACGGCATACTCCCCCACCCTTCATCCGGCCCGGACTTTATATTTTTTCCCACTGCCGACAAGTCGCCTTCTTGCTTCGTCAACTCGCCGACTTGAATAATCAACTCGCCGAGTAGGAAAAACAAGTCCGGGACTTGTGAGGCACAAATCCCGGATTTTATCAAATTTATAAGCAATGAAATGCAAGCAACGAGGGCGCGAAGCCGGAGCGCCGGCTACTTCTTCACCTCCTTCACCAAATAAATCTGGGTGGGCAGGTGGTCGGAGAAACCGTTGAGCCATACACCGCCGGCATGGGTGCGCAGCGGATTGCCCTTGTATTTGCCTTCCTGCTGGAACAGGTAGTCGCGCATGAAAATGGCGTGTTGGTAAAATTTCAGTGTGGAGCGGTCCTTGCCCACCAGGTTGCCCGACACCACAATCTGGTCGAAAAGGTTCCACTTGCCGTCGTAGAGCAAGGTGCCCTGCCCCACTTTGTAAAGCGTGTTGTACCAGGGGTTGTACATGTCCGTGGCGTGTTTCACCTTATCGGGCTCGCTCACACAGCCCAGCTGTTCGGTCATGCTCTTGTTGTTCGGGTCATCGTTCATGTCGCCCATGACGATCACCTTGGAACCAGGCTCGCTCTTCATGAGTGCCAAAACCAGCTGGCGCACCTGGAAACCGGCCCGCTGGCGCACTTCGTCGCCGGCCGCACGCGAGGGCCAGTGGTTCACGATGAAGTGGACGCGCTCGCCCGCCATCGTGCCGCTCATCACGAGGAAGCCGCGTGTGATGTGCGTGGTGTCGCCCTTCAGGTCGGTGTATGCCCGGACCTTTCCCTGATTATCGGTGTAGAAACCCAGCAACGGATCGTCCACCCGTCCGCTGGGAGCATAATAATAAGGTACGATCATGCTGCTTTCGAGCTGGAAGAAACGGGGATTGTAGAAGAAGGCACACTCCACGCCGCGACGGTCCACGCCGGGATAGTCCACATACTGCCAGCCGCGCTTGGCCAGTTCGGGCTGCTTGAGCAGGTCCTGCAGCACGTTCTCGTTTTCCACCTCCGACAGGCCGATGACGGCCGGGCCGAGGGGCAGTTTGTCGGTACAGAGCTCGGAAAGCACGCGGGCCATGTTGTGGAGCTTGGCCTCGTATTTCATCTTGCCCCACTTGTTGGTACCGTTGGGCAGATACTCATAGTCGTTCTTGCCGGCATCGTGCAGGGTGTCGAAAAGGTTCTCCAAATTGTAGAAAGCCACTCCGTAGAGAGCATAGCTCTTTTGCTGTTCTCCCTGAGGCCGCAGGGTAAACGACGACAGGCTGGTGAGCACAGCGAACAAGAGCGAAAAAGAAAAAACAAGACGTTTCATAAAAAGTGATTGGACTATTTGATACACTGCCACCCCACCATTATGCGTTTCAGGGCTGTGGCGACGGCAAATTTCAGAAAAAAAAATGAGAAATAAAGGCTTTTGCCTAATTCTCAACGACATTTCACAGACTTGTAACGAGCGAAAACTGAATTTTTCCTAATTTTGCCTCGCAATGAAACCCATTGCCACGGTTTTTCTGCGGAGCCACAGGCAGCGGCGTAGCTGCCTGTGCTTGGCTCTACCTATGAAACAACAAGCATTCTATACAATTATTTATGAAGAAAGGTGTAAAACTTACGGCGGCAGCATTGCTGATGGCTTCCGGAGCCTGGGCGCAAGCTCCCGTCGACACCCTCCAAGTGCTCGACAGCTCTGATTTCACTTTCACGGAATCGCAGCTGGACGAGGACAACGATGCGGCACAGACCGTGTCGACCATCACGGGCGCCAAGAGCGACCCGTACAACTCGGAGGTGGGTTATCTGTTCAGCCCCATGCGTTTCAAGGTGAGGGCGTACGATAACATGTACAACAGCTACTACATGAACGGCCTGCAGCTGAACGACCTGGAACTGGGCCGCTTCGGCTACAGCATGGTGGGCGGCATGAACGATGCCACACGCAACCAGGAAGGCGTTTCGGCCTACGATTACAACCGCTTCGGCGTGGCCGGCGTGGGGGGCGCGACCAGCGTGAACACACGCGCCAGCCAGTTTGCCCAAGGTTCCAAACTGACCCTCTCGGGCTGTAACCGCAACTATGTGGCGCGCGGAATGTTCACCCACGCCACGGGCCTGATGCCTTCCGGTTGGGCCTTTGCCGGGCTGGTGGGCTACCGCTGGGCCAACGAGGGTGTGATCGAGGGCACGTTCTACAACTCATTCTCTTATTTCCTCTCGGCCGAAAAACGCTTCAACGACCGCCACACGCTCTCGCTGGTCACCTTCGGCTCGCCCACGGAGCGCGCACAGCAGGGGGCCTCGACAGAAGAGGCTTACTGGCTGGCCAACTCGCACTACTATAACCCGAACTGGGGTTACCAGAACGGGGAGAAGCGCAACGCACGCGTGGTGAACGACTTCGAACCTACGGCCATCCTGACGTGGGACTGGAAAATGGACGACACGAAGAAGCTCACCACATCGGCCGGCTTCAAGTACTCCATGTACAGCTCCACGGCACTGAGCTGGAGCGGCGACGCTTACGACCCGAGACCCGACTACTACAAGAATATGCCGAGCAGCATCTTCGACGTGTGGGATCCCGAGAAGAACAACCCGGACTACCTGGCGCAGAACCCGTACCTGCTGGACCAGTACAACGACCTGGTGGACTTCTGGACGGCTTCCAAGGCCAACCGACAGATCAACTGGGACCGTATGTACTACGTGAACCGGCAGAATGAGGCCGCCGGCGGAGAAACGCTCTATTACCAGGAACGCCGCCACAACGACCAAATGGTGTTCGCCCTCAACTCGGCCTTTAGCCACGACGTAAACCGCCACCATAAATATACGCTGGGCGTATCGCTCAACTCGACCAAAGGTATGCACTACAAGACCATGGCCGACCTTCTGGGCGGAACAACCTTTACCGACATCGACAAGTTTGCAGCCAACGATTACGGCATCAACAGTACGGAGGCGCAGAACGACCTGCACAACCCGAACCGCAAAATCGGCGTGGACGACAAGTTTGGCTATAACTACAACATCTTCGTGAACAAGGCCCGTGCCTACGGTCTTTACGAGATGAACTACGGCAAGCTGAACTATCGCCTCTCGGCCTTCGTCGAGGGTACGACCATGGAGCGCGAAGGCTTGATGCAGAACGGACGTGCGCCCGAAAACTCTTACGGCAAGAGCGGACAGGCCAAATTCCTCGGCGGCGGCGGACGCTTCGGCCTGACTTACCGCCCCACGGGTGCACACATCCTGAGCCTGAACTTCGGCGCAGAAAGCGATGCACCGCTGGCACGCAACAGTTTCGTGGCTCCGCGTATGCAGAACAACTTCGTGGACAACCTGACCAACGAGCAGATTTTCAACGCCGAGGCTTCGTACCAATTCCGCATAGGCGACTTCTCGGGTAAGGTGACAGGTTACTACACACGCTTCAACAACGGCGTGGAGCAAACGGCTTTCTACAACGACCAGGAGGAACGCTTCACGTACCTCACCATGAGCGGCGTGGACCGCGAACACTACGGCGTGGAAGCTGCCTTGAAGTATAACCTGACTTCCAACTTCTCCGTAAGCCTCACAGGTACCTACGCCGAAGCGCAGTATGTGAACAACCCCTTGGCACAGGTGGCCTACGAGGGTATGAACGCCTCGACGCTGAGGGAGCTGAACACCTGGAGCAACCCGCTGACGGGCGAGAAGATGCCCCTGCGCGTCATTGCCGACGGTATGCGCGTGAACGGCACGCCGCTGACGGCTGTGGGCCTCGGACTGAACTACAACGTGAACGGCTGGTTCTTCGAGGCAAACCTCAACTACTACGACCGCGTCTACGTGGACTTCTCCGAATACCGCCGCCTGAGCAACGTACTGCCTTCTTACAGCTCAGAAGGTATGGACAACAAGGGCAACTACCTCTTCAGCAGCATCAGTAAAGAGGATCTGGCCAAAGGTGCTATCCTCTATGACGCACAGAAGACCATCCCGGTGGCTTTCGACGCTAACGGCAACGTAACGGAAAGCATCGACAACCCCAACTACGGACAAGTGGTTTCGGCTTACTCTGCCGAACAGGAGAAATTCGACGGCGGTTTCATGCTTGACCTCTCTATTGGCCGCTACATCCGCCTGGCCAAGGGCAAGAGCATCAGCATCAACCTCAACGTGCAGAACGTGACGAACAACCGCAACCTGCGCACGGGTGGCTATGAGCAGAACCGCGATGACTTCTACAACACGGGTGTGGCCAAAGCGTATACTTTCTCGAAAAACTCGAAGTACTACTACGCCAACGCCATCAATGCGTTCCTGAATATTGGATTTAAATTCTAAGGCTCCCCATTATGAAACTGAACAAGATATTCCCTATGGCTCTGGCAGCCTTCGCACTCACGGCATTCACCGCCTGCATGGACGATGTGGACGAACCGAACACCGACGGCTACCTGATTACCAGCAAAACCGACATCGGCGAGGTGAACTACTCCATCGCCCAACTCAAGAACGAACACAGCTCGCTCTTCGGACAGACCAATGCGTTTGAACAGGTGAAGGAGGACTTGATCATCGAGGGCGTGGTGGCTGCCAACGACTGCGGCGGCAACCTGTACCAGACGGTGCTCATCCGCTACATCGACGAAACGAAACCCGAAGGCGACGCGGACCGCGACCAGGCTATCGTGCTGGGCGTGAAGCACACGTGGCTCACGCCTTACTTCCAGCTGGGACAGCGCGTCAAGGTGAACCTCAAGGGGCTCTACATAGGCTGCTACTCGAAGTTGCCCAAAATCGGCCAGCCTTACTACACCAGCAGCGGCAACCTGCGCCTCGGCCCCATGCTCCTGCAACTCTGCGCCACAAACGTGCAGTTAGTGGGCACACCCGACCCTTCCTGCGCCGAATGCCAGCCCATCGAGCTTTCGCCGGAATGGCTCCGCACCACGGCTTACCGCAACTATAAGAACTATCCGCAGTTGGTGACGGTGAAAGGCACCATCCAGGAAGCCGACGGCGAAGCCATCTTCGCTCCCGAAAGCCTGCAAGATGCGGGCTACGGCGTGGACCGCACGTTGGTGAACAGCGAAAACAACACGAAGGTGACCATCCGCACTTCCACCCAAAACGACATCTCATTCACCGTGATGCCGCAGGGCGAACACAGCTTTACCGGCCTGCTCAGCTATTACAGCAACTGGCAGGTGCAGCTCCGCTCGGTCAACGATATTCAATAACAGCCACTCCTTATTATATATAGAAACATCACATTATGAAAAAGTCAATCCTTTCATTTGCCATAGCCGCTCTCACACTGGGATTTACCGCCTGTGAAGACGTGCCCGCTCCTTACACCGTAAACGGTGACGGTAACGGCAATGGCGAACAACCCACTTCGGGAACATTGCTCGAAGAAACCTTCTCAACCTCGCTGGGCAGCTTCACTGCCATCAATGAGGTGGGCGACTACTCCTGGGCCGTGAGCTACAGCTGCGCCCAAGTGACATCGTACGTCGACATCAACGGCGACGGCACAAAGGAGAACAACCCGGCCGAAAGCTGGCTCATCAGCCCGAGCCTTGACCTGAGCCTGGTAGAAAATGCCAACGTGTCGTTCGACTACATTCTCCGCTACGCCAACGCCTCGGAACTGAAGACGAACTACCAACTCCTCGTGAGCAGCGACTACACCAACCTGCCCTCCAAAGCTACCTGGACGGCTCTGAACTTCAACCCCACGCAGGGAACGGACTGGGACACATGGTACAACACGGGCAAAATCAGCATTCCCGCAGAATTCATCGGACAGCCGAAGGTGACCATCGCACTCTGCTACAAAGCCAATGCCAAATCGGCCACCTGGGAGGTGAAGAACTTCAAGGTTGAAACGGGCGAAGGGGACGTGCCCGGAGAAGAAGGAGGCGGCGAAGAAACCGGCGTGAAGGAACTCCCCTACTCCGAGGCGTTCAGCTCCACGCTCGGCGGCTTCAAGAACTACACGACCAGCGGCTCCGGAGAATGGATCATTGACTACTCTACCGCCAAAGCTACGGGCTACGACAACGCATCGACGGTGACCACTGCCGGTACATACTATCTCGTGAGCCCCGAAATTTCCCTCGCCGGACAGACCGAGGCACATGTGGCCTACGAATACATCCTCCGCTACGACAAGGGACAGGAGAACCAGCAAGTGTACATCTCTACCTCGTTCGACGAAACGAAACCGGCAGAAGGCTGGGTGCTCCTCAACGGCACGCACACCGAAGGAGTGGACTGGACCAACTTCGCGAAGGCTGACATCGCCATCCCCGCAGACTACATGGGCAAGACCATCCGCCTGGCTTTCCGCTACAACACGAATGCCGAAAGCGGCTCGACATGGGAAGTGAAGAACTTCTCCATCGCAGCCGGAAAGGCAGGTGAAAGCGGCGGCAACGATAACCCCGGCGGTGGCGAAGACGTGGGCGACCCCTCACAGTCGAACGGCGACTTCGAGAACTGGACCGGCGGCAAGCCCAACAACTGGACCACTGCTTCAACGGCCGGCAACGCTACGCTCTCACAGAGCACTGACGCTCACGGCGGCAAGTATGCAGTGGAAGTGGGCGGAACCAATTCGGCCAACAAACGACTTGGATACAAGGAAATGACGCTGCCCGCCGGCACCTACACCATGACGTTCTACACCAAGGCCGCCACGGCTACGGGCGGCAGCGTGCGCCCCGGCTATGTACCTATCAAGGCCGACGGCTCCGTGGGTAGCTACCTCTACGGCGACTACGTGAATGACCTCACCCAGGGCGAATGGGTACTCGTAACCCATGAGTTCACGCTCAGCGAAGAAACGAAGCTCTGCCTCGTCATCATGAATTCGAAAAAACCCGGCGCCAACGTGCTCATCGACGACTTCATGCTGAAAGACGCCACGGGCAAGGTTTATATCCAATAATCACAGGAAAAAGCTCAAGCAAGGTGAGGCGGGGCTTGCTGCCCTTCAGCCTCACCTTACTCATCTCTACACTACATGAAATACCTCAAACTATTTTTCCTCTACGCCCTTGGCTGCCTCACAGTGGTGCTCGCCACCACCAGCTGCGGCGATGACGACGACGGCCTGCAATTCGGACAGTCGGGCGGCGGCAGCACAGCTGGCACACCTTCCAAAGAAATCACCGAACGCATGGAAACCCCGCAGGTGCTGACCAACGGGAGTACGGTGCTCCTCTCCCACTTCACCAAGGAGAAAGGAAAAGACGTGCTCTGCTACAGCGTGGAATATGACAAGGCCAAGCTCCATTCACGCTGGGTGGCCTTCCGCTTTGACGGCAACACCCGCGCTCGCACCGTGTCGCGCTCTGACGAACCTTTCGCCGACGACCCCGACCTGCCCGCCGAACTGAGAATCGGATCCAACGGGTTCGGATACACTTACAACCGGGGACATCTCTGTGCCTCAGCAGACCGTCTCTACTCCAGCAACGCCAACACGATTACTTTCTATATGTCCAACATGTCGCCCCAACTCGGCTCGTTCAACCAGGCTTACTGGATTACACTGGAAAACCTAGTGCAAAAGCTGGGACGCGACAACACGTTTGCCGATACGCTCTACGTGGTGAAAGGCGGCACAGTGAAAGACAATCAGATTAAAGAATGGCTCACTCGTCCTAACGGCAAGAAGGTAGCAGTACCCCAATATTATTTCATGGCATTGCTCAAAGTGAAGAACGGGGTTTACTCCTCCATCGCCTTCTGGATGGAGCACAAAGACTACGGCTACGACTTCAACAATCAGGCTCCCCTCTCCGACATTGCCGGCAACGCGCTCAGCGTGAACGAACTGGAAGAGAAAACGGGCATCAATTTCTTCCCCAATTTGACTAAAATTAAGCAAAAGGAGGAGAGCATCGAAGCACAGTTCACTCCCAGTAATTGGAAGATGTAACAGCCGATTTCGCACACAAATAAAAAACTTGTGCATATTTTTGTCTGATTTTCCTTGCAAATGTTTGTCTGTTAAGAGATAAACATTACTTTTGCAGCCGAAAACAAGAAAAAAGAATTCAATAAATCATTAATTCAAAAATAGGAAACTATGTCTGATATTGAAGCAAAAGTAAAAGCTATCATCGTTGATAAGCTGAGTGTTGACGAAGCAGAAGTAAAGAACGAAGCCAGCTTCGCAAACGATCTGGGTGCAGACTCTCTCGACACCGTAGAACTCATCATGGAGTTTGAAAAGGAATTTGGCATCACTATCCCCGATGACAAGTCAGAGAAGATTGCTACCGTAGGTGACGCTATCGCTTACATCGAAGAGAACGTCAACAAGTAAGCTTGTCCACGACTCCATTCTCACCTTTAACGTTTAACGTTTCGCGTCGGCGTCACGCCCCTTGGGGCTGTGAAGTCTGTAGCGTGTACGTTAAACGTTAATTGTTTATTAAGTGGGTATTTAAAAATACTTAGCTTTTACCTTATTGTTTCACAGCGGGAAAAACCCTATCCTCCACTTTTCCACTGCACAGGACATTAGTAGATTAGTAAGCGACAAAAACGACAGCGTACTAATCTACTAAAGGTGTGCCAAAAGGGATTTTACCGCTCAACATCTTACAATTTTATGGAACTCAAAAGAGTAGTAGTGACGGGCTTGGGAGCCCTTACCCCTGTAGGCAACACCATGCCCGAAATGTGGGAAAACATCAAGAACGGCGTGAGCGGTGCAGGCCCCATCACCCACTTTGATGCCTCCCAATTCAAGACCCAGTTCGCCTGCGAAGTGAAAGGCTTCAAGGCCAACGACTTCATTGACCGCAAAGAGGCTCGCAAAATGGACCTCTACGAACAGTATGCGCTCGTAGCTGCCATGGAAGCTATCAAAGACTGCGGATGGGACTTGGAGAAAATCAACAAAAACCGCATCGGCGTTATTCTCGGTGTAGGCATCGGCGGCATTCACACCTTTGAGGAAGAAGCCGGCTACTATGCAGTGAACAAAGAAAACGGTCCGAAGTTCAATCCC
>OBLI01003721.1_pt1 | contig 11475 bp, 11 predicted proteins | sample 1519701 | NCBI WGS metagenome assembly OBLI01 (sample SAMEA3663005, study PRJEB22513) | pig gut metagenome | biome: pig gut; feature: pig-associated habitat; material: faeces | place: France | collected 2012 | reverse complement strand
AAAGCTGCCACACCCGAAATGGAGTTTGTCATGCAGCTCAATGTCACTCTCGGCGAAGCCTACTCAGTGGGCGAGACGCAATCTGGCAAGCGCCATGTAATACCGATTACAGGCGGAACATTCGAGGGACCGCTTCTTCGCGGAACTATCATCAATGGCGGTGCCGACTACCAACTCGTCAGTGTTGACGGTAAGCGCACCACTCTTGAAGCCATTTATTCAATAAAGACCGACGACGGGGTGAATATCCATGTGCGTAACCAGGGAATAGTATATTCCGGAAAGAACGCCTCGGGCAATGACTCTTTCTATTTCAAGGCAGCGCCAAGGTTTGAGGCTCCTGCTGACAGTAAGTACGGTTGGCTCAACAATGCAATATATGTCTGTTCGCCGTCATTTGGAGCACCTGGCACCATAACGCTTGATGTATGGAAGGTAAAATAAACCATTGAAATAGTAATATGATGCAGACTACTATTATGAAGACTAAAAAAATGCTGATAATTAATGCCAGTCCTCGCAAGAAGGGCAACATCGCACAGATGGTGGCAGAGATGAGCGACGAGGCAAGGGCGCGTGGTGTAGAGGTGAAAGTGGTTGATGTGCAACACCTTAACATCAAACCTTGTATGGCTTGTATGCAATGCAGGGCAAAAGGTTTCTGCGTCCTTCCCGACGATGACTCGCAGATGGTGTTGCAGCTCATCAAGGATGCCGACACCTTGGTGATTGCCGCCCCCTGCTATTGGGGTAATATACCTGGAACACTGAAATTGCTTTTCGACCGTATTGTATATGGCATGATGGACGAAAGCTCACGAGGATTCCCCAAACCCTTGCACAAAGGCAAGCGTTGTGTGCTCGTCAGCACTTCCACCACTCCCTGGCCATTTAATATTCTCATGCATCAAAGTCATGGCGCGATAAGGGCATTGAAGGAAATATGCCGTTATAGCGGATTCAAGATTGTGGCCACAATCGAAAAGGGTGGCACAAAGCGCAACACCATTCTTTCGGAAAAAGAATCCATGAAGTGCCGTAAGGCTGTTAGGAAATTGATTATGGATTAATCAATAACTCTTATAATCACACCCGATTATCTCACTCCTAAGAATTTGTGTGCCTGGAGTGATATTGTCCATTGGGGATGATGTTTGACAAAGTCGATTGTCTGCTTGATGATATCGGCATTGCGCATGTTGTCGCCAGTGTCGCAAGGTTGCACATAGCGGCATTGGCACTCGATATTGTCATAAGAGGGGATAGGGTGGATGCCATCGAAGACCACTTTCAGTTCATCTACCTTTAATAATATAATGTCGGCAGATGAAACGAAGATGTCCTTAGGCGAAAGCGTAATCCAGTCAATACCCTTTGCCACGGGATGCGTACCGTTGGTTTCGATGGCTATTTCGCAATGTGGAATTGCCGCGTGCAATGCCTCCACCAGTGGTTCATCCACCTGTAATGTGGGTTCGCCTCCCGTCAATACAACAAGTATGCCTTTTGTTCCGCCGGTTTGCCTCACTGCCTCTTTGCATATCTCGCTGGCAGTCATCTCGATAGCAGGATTATGGTCGGTGTCGCAGAACGGGCATTTGAGATTACAACCGCTCATACGCACAAACAGGGCGGCACGACCGGTGTTGTGGCCCTCGCCCTGTATGGAATAGAATATTTCGTTGACCCTGTATTTCTTCATGCCGTCTCTGTGATTGCTCGCCTTGGGTTACATCAAGTATTTTGGGTCGATAGGGAATTCGTTGTCCATAGCCATTGCCACATTGCCATAGCTTTCCTTCACCACCGCCTTATAGCAGCAGTCTATCTCGTTGACTATCCATTCGGCGATGTTTTCGGCAGTGGGATTAAACGGCAGCAGTTCGTTGAGGTCGCCATGGTCGAGATAACCATGGATGCGGTCTTTTACGTGCTTGAAGTCGATAACCATACCGTCGTCGTTCTTCTTGTTTGTGGCGCAATACACCGTCACCTCCCAGTTGTGCCCGTGCTTTCGGCTGCATTTGCTCTCGTATGTGAGTTTGAGATTATGGCACGCCGAAATCTCCATTGTTTTCGAAATACAGTATATCATGACATTTCCTCCCATTGTTTTAATGCCTCTCGCCAGTCGGTGGCACCATCCTCTATTGCCTGCTTCTCGCGCTCAGCCTCGTCGCGTGCCTTGTCGCGAGCACGCTTTTCCTTCATGGCTGCAATGGTGGCGTCGTCGAGAATCTGTATGGCTCCGCGCTTGATGGCCTCATGGAGTTCCTCCTCGCCGAAAGCCTTGCCCTGCACGTTGAAGTCAGAGATATTAAACTCAAAGTTCACTCTGAGCTGGTGCCTTATCATCTTCTGCTGGAATCTCGTGCCGGCGTTTTTCCTGCGTAGCAATTTGCCGATGATGTCAATTTCATGTTGTGAGAACTTGTTTCTTCCCATAATACGATATTCTTTGTTTTCGGCGACAAAGGTACAACTTTTTTTCGGAAACACCAATGAATTGTCGAAAAAAGTTATCTGCCCGAGCCCGTAAACTGTCCCATGAAGAGGATGGCACCAGTGTAGTTGTCCTGAATCATATAGATGAAGGGATGGTCGCAATGGAAATCCACACGGCGTGGTTCATCAGGACGTATGGAGGTGAGTTTCACCATACCCATGGTCACGGCAGCCGCCTTTGTTCCCTCTTCGCTCACCTCTATCTTTGCCTTCTGAAGCATCTCTGACACATACACATTGCCACTGGCAAAGGACGAGAAGTCGGAGCGTGAGGCGTCAAACATAGACGGGGCACCCAACTTTGCGATGATGTCTTTCAGCGAGAGCTTCATCTCGGTGGTGAAGCGAGGGAGCTTCAGGTCAACGATACATTCATCCATATTGCTGCGGAGGGAGGCGATGGATTTGGCATTGAGTGCCTTCGTCACGTCGGGGATAAACTTACCCTCGTTGGGCAGTATCACCGTCATCGAATATGTTCCCGAACCGTAGGGTAGGGTAACTGCCGAATATACATCGTTTGACGTGTAGTAGTATTTGGCATTGCGATGCATCATATCTACATATTTTATGTCGCGTGTATATCCATTAAACTGCTCCTTTTTGGTGTTGTTCTTGTCAAACTTGTCTGCCCATGTGCCGTTGAAGTAGATGGCGTTCATGATATATGCCACTGCCGACGGCTCCACCTGGTCGATGATGGAGGGTATCATGTTGTCGGTATGCTCACTACACCAGCCGTTAATGCGCTTTGTGCTCTCGGGATTGTTGAAGTCGAGGGCTTCCACTGCACCCTTATAGCTGTCGGCAATGGTTGAGGCATATTTCTTCTTGAGCTGAAACTCCTTGTTGAGGGCGATATAGTTGGCGATGTTGAGGGTGGTCTGCTTGTCGGCAGTCTTTGCCCTTCGCATGAGATAGGCATAGAAGGCGTTCATCTCGTCGATGTCGAAGTCCTTGGCACCTATGGCTGCCATAATCTCCTCGCGTGTTGAGGCTTCAGCTCCGTTGGCAAGCATCGACATGAGATAGGTGACGCTCATTGGTGAGATTACACTCGAACCAAGGCCTTTCACCTCGGAGAAGAGGTTGAGGGCAAACTGGTTGTTGCGCTTCACGAGGTCGTATTGTGCATCAGAGAGCACCATGAACTCCGGGTCGATGTCATCTTCTTCAGTTGTCATACTTGTCATATCATTACTCTTGTTGTCACTTACTTTCTTTGTTGAACTGCAAGCCGATAAGGCGAGCAGTGCTGTTGCCATCATGGCAATGTTCTTGAATGTCTTTTTCATAATCATTTTTTTATGTATCAATATTATAAATGGTTATAAGGCGTTTTTCCTTGCATTGCAATCCGAATTTTTCAGTTTTTTTAACCAAATCAAGGGCAAAATGCAAAATACCTACTTTTGGGTATGCCTGAAATTTTAGGGAATGAAATAATGTGTGTACCTTTGCAGCCGGAAAAAAGTGAGTAAGGTAAAAAGATTAGAAAGAATGAAAAAAAATGTGTTGATTATGGGTGTAGTGGGCATAATGTCTTTATGCCCTTCACCAGTTTTAGCCTCCATGCAGGCCGATATGGAAGAGACTGTGGCTACGAAAAACCACGAGCACGAACATGACATATTCAAGACCGTGGGACTTGACGAGGTCGTGGTATCGGCAAATAAGAATACGGTGAAACGCAAGGATGCCCCGGTTGTGGTGAATGTGATAAGCGCACGACTGTTTGAGCAGGTGAATGCTCCCGACCTTGCCAAGTCATTGTCCTATCAGTCGGGATTGAGAGTGGAGAACAACTGTCAGAACTGCGGATTCCCACAGGTGAGAATCAACGGGCTCGAAGGTCCTTATTCCCAAATTCTTATTAATAGCCGTCCCGTGGTTAGTTCGCTTGCGGGAGTATATGGACTTGAACAGATTCCCGCCTCAATGGTGGAGCGCGTTGAAGTGGTGAGAGGAGGAGGCTCAGCCCTCTTCGGTGCAAATGCCGTGGGCGGCACCATCAATATCATCACCAAGGACCCCAAGACCAATTCCTTCCAGGTGGGCAACACTCTGTCGCTCATCGGCGGCAATGCGTGGGAGGACAACATGAGTGCCAATGCCTCGATTGTGGGGCATCACAATGATTATGGCATTGCCTTCTATCAGTCATACCGCAACCGCCAGCCCTACGACCACGACGGCGACGGATTCTCAGAGATTGAAAAGCTATCGTCGCACACATTGGGATTGCGCGGGTTCTATCGTCCGTCGCAGTTCACCCGCCTTGGTGTTGAATATCACACCACCAATGAGTTTCGTCGTGGAGGTAATAAGTTTGACCTCGAACCTCATCTCACCGATATTACCGAGCAGACGCGACATATAATAAATAGTGGTGGACTCAACTATGACATTGCATGGAAGGAGTGGGCGCACAAGGTGTCGCTCTTCTCATCAATGCAGCACATCGACCGCAACAGTTACTATGGAGCACAACAAGACCCCGACGCATACGGCAAGACCAAGGACTTGACATACGTGGGAGGAGCTACATATACAGGCCGCTTCGATCGTATTCTCTTCGCCCCAGCCACACTTACAGGCGGTGTGGAATATCAGTATAACTCGCTCCACGACATCATGACAGGATATAACCGCGACCTCAAGCAGGACGTGAAGATAGCCAGTGTATATGGCCAGGGTGAATGGAAGGTGAATAAGGTGACATTGCTTGCGGGAGTACGTCTCGATAGCCATAACCTCATCGACAACCCCATCTTCAGTCCTCGTCTCAACATGATGTGGAAACCCACGGATAATGTGCAGACACGACTCACATGGTCAACGGGATTCCGTGCTCCGCAAGCCTACGATGAGGACCTGCATGTGACGGCAGTGGGAGGGGAGGGAGTTATCATCCGACTTGCCGACGGATTGAAGCCCGAACATTCCAATAGTTTCAGCGGTTCGGTGGATTGGACTCTGTATAGCGGACACTTCCAGTTTAATATACTTGCCGAGGCTTTTCATACATCCCTCTCCGACGTGTTCTATCTGCAGAACATCGGAGTGGATGCCGACGGCAATACCGTACAGGAGCGTCGCAATGGCAGTGGGGCGAAGGTGTATGGAGTGAATCTCGACGCCAAGGCTGCCCATGACTCCAACTTTTCCTTTCAGGCTGGTCTCACCTTGCAGCGAAGCCGCTACGACGAGTTAACAACATGGAGCGAGAACCCCACCGTGGCTCCCGTGCGCAACATGCCACGCACTCCCGATGTCTATGGATATTTCACTATGAATGTGCAACCGGTGAAGCGTCTCGACCTTTCGTTCTCTGGGATATACACCGGGCGCATGCACGTGCCCCACTTCGGTGAGCAGGACGAGATGGTGCATACGCCCGATTTCGTTGAGTTGTCGTCGAAGATAGCATATACTTTTCCTCTCGGACATCATCTTAATATTCAATTGAATGCCGGCATACAGAATATCCTGAATGCCTTCCAAAAAGACCTCGACCGCGGCACTCTTCGTGACTCCGGCTATTTCTATGGCCCTACGCAGCCACGAACAATATTCATAGGTTGCAAGGTCGTGATGTAAGGAGTAAAGTATATTATCTTGCCGCGTAGAAGAATCCGTGACCTGTGGCGGTGGCAACCTCGCTGAGGCCCATTTCGTCAACGGTCACGTCCATCTTTCTGTCGCCAAGGTTCACCTGGATGGTTCCGTTGTCATTGAATCGGAAGATCTCAGTAGTCTTGCCATCCTGCTGCTGCGACCATGAGTCGGTCTTCTTGTCATAGATGAAGCAGGTCACCTTGCCGTCGGGAGCCTTTATCTCATATCCGTTCTTCAAGGTCTTCACGGCATAGTATCTGCCGTCCTGTCCTTGCACTTTGACAGTCTTGCCCACATTGCTTGCGATAGGGTTGGAACCGCTCCAGAACTCAATGGAGTTGAGCACCAGTGCATCGGCTACCGAACATACGGCATAGGCAGGTGAGATAACGATAAAGATAATCTCGTTGAGGAACTTCGATCCTGTCGCGTCCTTATTCCAAGATGCCAACTTGTTGAACAACGAGAACGAACCTACACATGATGTTGTAAGCATTGAGGCACACATGAGAAGTGTAGCCACGGTAAAAAACCTTCTTTTCATTTTTCTTTCTGTTTTTGATTATTGAATAATACTCTTTTTTATGTCTATGGTTTAATCCGGGTGTAAAGATAAGAATATTATTCCATATTTGGTTAATAATCCATATATATTTATTGATTTTTATGTTTTTTATGTATTTATGAAATGACATTCTGATGATTGTTAATGTCAAAATGATACTGACATTTGAGTCATAAGTGTTAAAAAGTAAGCAAAATCTTGTAATATCGTACATTTCTTTCGAAAATATTTGGTTGTTTCAGACAAAATGTATAACTTTGCAGTCGAAAACTTGACAAGTTGTAATTGTCGTAATGGGATGACATGGCAATTATGGTATGGTTAATACAACAAAACACAGGATATTATGGGAATAAACATTAAGGAATTGACAGACAGCAGGGACACCGTAAACAAGTGGATGGAACGATTTGGAGTTCGCTTCGGTGTTTACAAGAAGGGCATTTTCAATGAGCAGCTTTTCCCCTTTGACTCAGTGCCGAGGATAATACCCAAGAAAGACTGGGATTATCTGGAGCGCGGATTGGAACAGAGAGTTCGTGCCCTAAACATGTTTCTTTGGGACATTTATCACGAGAAGAAAATCATCAAGGACGGCATTGTGCCCGAGGAGTTTGTGTATTCGTCAAAGGGCTATATGCCCCAGTGCGAAGGCATAAGTCCGGCAGGCAAGGTATATGCCCATATTGCGGGTATCGACCTTGTTGAGGGTAAGGACGGTCAGTGGTATGTGCTTGAGGATAACCTTCGCATCCCCTCAGGAGCCAGTTATCCGATGATTGCGAGGATGATAACCCGAAAGGTGTCGCCACAGACGTTCTCGATGAATGCCGTGGCCGACAATCGCGATTATGCCGACATGTTGCGCCAGATGATGGACGACATGAACCAAGACCGCGGTATTGCCGTGATTCTTACTCCAGGAAGATACAATTCCGCCTTTTTCGAACATTCGTATTTTGCCGAGAAAACAGGAGCCACATTGGCATATCCAGGCGACATGTTCGTTGAGGACGATAAGGTGTATTATGCCGGAATGTATAAGGAGAAGACTCGCGTGGGGTGTATCTATCGCCGTGTGAGCGACGAGTATATGGACCCGATGATATTCGAACCCTCGTCGCTTCTTGGCATCCCCAACGTGATGCAGGCTTACAAGGCTGGCAACGTGGCTCTCATCAACGGTATAGGAAATGGTGTGGCCGACGACAAGGGTATCTATTACTTTGTGCCCAAGATGGTGAAGTATTATCTTGGCGAGGAGTCGATACTGCAGAACGCCCCCACTTATCTGCCTTATTACAAGGAGGACTACGATTATGTAATGGAAAACATCGACAAGTTGGTTATCAAGGACGTGAGTGAGGCCGGTGGTTATGGAGTGGTGTTCGGTTCGGAACTCGCTCCCGACAAGCTTCAGGAACTCAAGGACCTCATAGAGCGTTATCCCCGCAGATGGATAGCTCAGGAGGTTGTGGATTTCAAGGATCTTGAGATACTCGAGGACGGAGAACTCGTATGGCGCAAGGCCGACTTGAGAGCATTTGTGGTGACTGGTAATGAGACAAAAGTGTGGAAGAGCGGACTCACCCGATTCTCACGCAATCCCGACTCCTTCGTGGTCAATTCGTCGCAGGGCGGAGGATTCAAGGACACATGGGTAATATCTTAAAATCTGTGATTTTAAGAATTAAAAAATTAAAGGATTAAAGAATTAAAAAATTAAAGGATTAAAGAATTAAATATGGTAAAAAGTGATATAATATCAGCCACTAAGGCAAATAGACTTTACTGGCTGGGAAGGTATGAGATGAGAGTGTATCTCACCCTTCATCAGATGAACAAGTGTTGTGACAAGATGATTGACGGTCACGAGGATGATTATCTCGCATTCTGGGAGAAACTGGATGTAGAGGGAGTGTATAAGACAAACGACGAGTTTACGTTTGGATTGTTGTATGACGAAACCAACACCTCGTCGGTGATTTCCGCACAGCGCTTCGCTATGGACAATGCCATGATGCTTCGCGAGGACATCATGTCGGAGACGCTGAGCTATCTCGAAATGAGTGTGGCGTTGATGAAGAAGCTAAAGGCTTCCCACGAGATGAATCTCTCGGCCTTGCAACCCGTCATCGATTGGTCGTTGGCATTCTGGGGTTCTGCCGAACAGCGATTGCAGAACCATAAGGCTCTCAATATCATGATGATAGGTCGCAATGTTGAGAATATGGATATGCTCACTCGCTTTGGCTATCCCTATCGCCGTCTCTCGCTTGCCTACGATTCGCTCAAGCGCTATTGCAAGGAGATGGCAGGGGCATTGGATGCCAACATCGAGAGCCAGTTGGACAAGATGATTGTAGAGAGCCAATTCAATCTCGACGACGATGAATACAAGGGCAGACTAATAAAGTATATCAACCAGCTCGTAAGAGTATGAAGCGATACATATACAATTATCAGACCATAGTCACGTTCAGCGAGAGCGTCGTCAATCATGCCGTCTTGCTCAGGTGCCAACCTTCAGTGGGCAGCTATATGACCGTTGACGAGGAACATCTCGTCATCTCGCCAGGATTCCGCCTGACAAAGGGTGTGGATCAACTTGGAAACCGCATCATATATGGCTCACAGCGCGAGGGACACATGTCATTGGCCTACGTCAGTGCGGGCATTGTGTCGATGTCGCCCTATGTCATAAGGAGCGAGAGGGGATTCAATCCCGTTTATCTCGTGCAGACAAGGATGACGGATATTGGGCAGGACACACTCGACGCTGACGCTACGGGCATGGGGACTGCAACCTGCGCACCGGAGCTTGGACATGCAATCGACGTGGCTGAGGAGATATGCCACAAGGTGTATGGGATGATGACCTATATGCCGTTCTCCACCAATGTCGAGACCACGGCATCCCAGGTGATGAAGACCATGCAAGGCGTATGTCAGGACTATGCCCATCTGATGATTGGATTCTGCCGGAGGTGTGGCATTCCCGCGAGATATGTGTGCGGGTTTATGGAAGGCACCGGCGAGACCCATGCATGGGTGGAGGTGTATGACGGCTACAGTTGGATAGGTTTCGACCCTACCAACGACTGCCGCATCATCTATGGCTATGTGAAGCTCGCCCACGGTCGCGACGCCTCCGACTGTCCTGTTAGTCGTGGTATATACAACGGACAGGCATTGCAGCAAACTCAAATAAGCGTAACATTAAAAGAAATATGATAAAGACAATAGTATCGACAACACTGCCCATCAACGAGCGGTTTGCGATAAGGAAAAACATTATTAAAAACGGAAAGGGAAATAGACGCGTATGTATAGTCACCGGCACTCATGGTGACGAACTCGAAGGTCAGATGGTGTGCTATCTCGTGGCAAAACAACTCAACGAGCATCTCGACTTGCTCGACGGCACGGTGGAGATATATCCCGCACTCAATCCTCTTGGCATCGACACTATACAGAGGGGAATACCCAATTTCGACCTTGACATGAACCGCATCTTTCCCGGAAATCCCAACGGCACTATGGCCGAACAGGCTGCCCATCTCATCGTGGAAGACCTCAAGGGAGCCGACCTCGTGTTCGACATCCATTCGAGCAACCTCTATCTCAGGGAAACACCGCAGGTGAGAATCAACGTGTTGAACGAGGAGGAACTGGTGCCTCTTGCCCAACGTCTTAACATCGACTTTGTATGGGTGCACGATGCTGCCACTGTACTGGAATCCACCCTTGCCCATTCGCTCAATTCCACCGGCACCAAGTGTCTGGTGGCGGAACTTGGAGTGGGCCAACGCATCAATCACAAGATGTGCAACCGACTTACGCTTGGCATCTTCAATCTCATGAAGGACATGGGAATGTGGAAGGGTGAGGTGGATCAGAGCCTTATCTCCAAACCCATAGTGTGCAAGGGCGACAGTGTGGAGTTTCTCAATGCCGCCACCTCGGGCATCTTCATCACCGAACTGAAATGCGGAGTGGTGGTTGCCGAAGGCGAGGAGATAGGACAGATTGTGGAACCGATGACTGGTGAGGTGCTCAGCAGTGTGGTGTCGCCTGTCGAGGGATATATGTTCACCATACGTGCTTATCCAATTGTGTATGAGGGGTCGCTGATGGCGAGAGTGTTCAAATTTCATATATGAAATTTGAGATTAAAAGATTAAAAAATTAAAGAATTAAAGTTCCATGCGAATTGAAACTATATTTGAGATGAAATCCCCGTATAGGGATGATTTCCGTATTGATGGCTATTGGTTTGGCTCTGGCGAGAAAACCGTGGCTATAGTGGGTGCGATGCGAGGCGACGAGATACAGCAGCAGTATATCTGTGCACGTATTGTTGAGGCGTTGAAGGATGCCGAGTATAGAAACAAAATTGCCGACGGCAAGAGTATATTGGTCATTCCCTCGTGCAATCCCTTCTCGATGAACGTGTCGAAGAGGTTTTGGGCAATGGACGGCACCGACATCAACCGTATGTTCCCAGGATATGGCAAGGGAGAGACCACCCAGCGTATTGCCGCTGCGGTGTTTGAATATATCAAGGATTTCGAGTATGGCATGCAGATGGCGAGCTTCTATATGCCGGGGGAGTTTGTGCCTCATGTGCGCATGCTCAAGACGGGATATGAGGACATCGCCACAGCACAGCTTTTCGGTATGCCGTTTGTCACTGTGCGCAAGCCATTGCCATTCGACACCACCTTGCTCAACTACAACTGGCAGATATGGGGCGCAAAGGCATTCTCCATATATGCCGGACAGAC
>OBLI01003720.1_pt1 | contig 11476 bp, 11 predicted proteins | sample 1519701 | NCBI WGS metagenome assembly OBLI01 (sample SAMEA3663005, study PRJEB22513) | pig gut metagenome | biome: pig gut; feature: pig-associated habitat; material: faeces | place: France | collected 2012 | reverse complement strand
TGTAAAGATATACAGAACCACAGCCTTGGCTATGAGATGTATGATCTTTGGAGGGATCCTTGCGGGGATCCCTTTTTTATGTCCGTTGAATGAGCCGAAATGGATGCACTGTGGTTAATCGAATGCTTACGGGTTGGATATATTTGATAAGTATACCCGCTACAGCTTGGCTGCTGACAAGCAGGAGCGGAGGAAGGTCAAGGATTTCAGGATCACCTACACCCGACAGACCCCAACCTCAATTGAACAGCAGTAAGCAGAATAATGCCGTGACCTAAGCGATTCAGCCTTAGGTCCGGCATATGCATGGTAACACTAGCGGCCTGCTATGTAGAAAGCTTCACATCCCAATCATTGACAGCTTGCAGAGAGTTAATCAAACGAAACAGTGATATTTTCTTTTTCGTTGTGTTAGCATCTTTGTTCTCTAAGATAGATTTTGCCAACAATTGAATAGCCTCTTTATTGATAAACTTTGAAATGTTCCCTTCCTGTTCCAGTAGTGACTGTAATTGTTGATACAGTTCATCTTCCGTGTTGAGTAGAGGTTTGTAGGGATACAACATGAATAAATACCCAACCATTATGAGAGGATCATTGACAGTCAGTCTTATATTATTGAAAAACGTATCTACATGATCAGTCCTTGAATATTTCCATGTAAAAGGCAATATCCGATTATAACGTTTTTGACTTTCGGCTAAATAACCGATATAGGTTAGAATACGAATGCTGTCCATAAGTTTAGAAACGATTGCCACTTTCTTTTCATTGGTGTCGTTTTCTTTGAACATTATACCTTCTGTTGCGAGTATAGACAAAAATAATCTAAGAAGTGACAACATCGGAGATTTCCACATCAATTTTATCAATGATACTTGATACACAACAACTTCCAAAAGATTGACCATATCCAGTTTACTCACTCGACTTCTGGCAGCAATCTTGATATTCTTTTCCGCACATAAATCCCTAATTCTACTATACAGCAAATTATTATCAATTTGAATGGATATATATTGGTAAGTCAAATAGTACAACAGGAGAGAGGTTGCATTTAAACTGTAGAATATTGGACTTTTGATTATATTGTAGTTTAGATCCATATGCACATCCTCTGGAAAGTCATATAGTTCATCTACTATCAACCTAAATGTTTCATTTTTTACATTTACAGATAACCTGTTGTCAGACTGAGCTATGTGCCCTCGTAGAAAATCAATGAGCTGTTGTTTCTTTTTCACCCTCAACAGCTGCTCGATATCATCAATGGGTACATCCGTAATGGATATTAACTCATCTACAATATATAATACTTTCGACTTGACATCAATTCCTGTTTTCAGAATCCTATCGTTTAAATACCGAACTACATTAATATCAGGAATAGCGTTCCCCGCCTCGTATTTAGTCATAGAGGTTTGAGAAACAGTGTACTTGTCAACACCAATCTCTTTAAGGTAATTATTCAGATCAAAGCATAACTCGCTTTGGGTCATTTTGGTGACATCTCTATAGCGTCTTATGATATCGCCTATTGAGTTATAGTTGCAAGAATCTTCAGCCACTTTATTTTCCATGTTCGTACCCTTCGTAAAATGTATGAGTTTTCAAATCTATAATTTCGTAACGTCGATGTGTCTATGCTACACGAAATCGGATAAACCGGCACAAAAATACAAATAAATACTCAAATAGAAAATATGCACTAAAGAATCCCATTAGGTATATTGCATTAATCATGATTTTAACAGGTGATGGAAATAAGCAAGAAACCTACATACTCCCATGATGTGGCAGAACCTATACATCCTGCCACCCAATAAAGAAGGAAGTGTTCGTTATGACCCTTTGGCAAATCCTCAAAAACTCGTTCTCGAAACAAGCCAAGTTACTCAGCGCGCTATACCTATATATTATATAACCTCAGATCTAGAGAAAGTAATGCCTACTTATGACACAAGCCAGTCGACGATATTAACGAACTTGGATATATAGGACAGTCTAAAAGGGGCATAAATAAATAGAACGATGTTAAGTTGGAGATTTTTTCTAATGTACCCTCCTTTGTTTGCCGTAAGCACAACCAGAGATTCTCATGACAACCAGAATAAAAACATTGATGTAATCCTGAAAGGAATAAAAACAGCAGAAATGCCTTGCATGATTCAAATCATACATTTATCTTTGCGCCATTAATTAATATAGTATAACATGAACAAGAAAACCATGGTCCTATGGACCATTATTAGTTTGACTCAGGCGTACCTGACCTATTTAGATAGGAAAGGTGTGCCTGAAGGTTATGGAGGTTTTCGAGCAGGTCATAGAGCTGACGGAAAACCTAAAGTAGATTTGGGTAGTCCAAATAATGCGCGCTTACAAGCCGTAAAGCAGTTTATATTGCACAACGAGAAGTGCGTACCCTACCGTAATGGCGACCAGTACCACACGGGTCACATACCTAATATTAAAACTATAGAATGGCTAAAAAGAGTAGCATCATGAGTAAATATGCAGTCTACAAGGGCGAAACACGACCGTTTTGCCAAGGGGGTTTTGTCAAGCGTCAAAGCCCCTACAACGTGAGTAATAGATATGTCGTTAGTCCAGCGTTGGATTTTATCGACAAAGTGATTAATTTTTTCAGTAAAATAGGAGGAATAAATGAAATCAATCAGTTTCCGACCCGTAAAGGGCAAAGTTAAATACATCATGTTTGCCGAAGGCAATGGTGCGATCAAATATGAGGTACCCGCCTTTGACTGTCTGTTTGAAACAGAAATCGTTGATGCTTACACGCATGAAACCTGGAAGAAGAATGGGTCTGATGATCGCAAAAACTACACGAACCAGATGTCAATAGCCGAGGAACGTTTCATTCACGAGGCACAGGTCAATCCCGACCTAAGGCAGAAGTGTTCAGCGGAGCAATTAGAATCAATTGAGCAAGGCAAATTTCCTAATGACCTTACTGCGCATCATGACAGGCCAAGTGGGAAAGGAGCTAAGAATGTCGTGATGCAAATCGTTGACACGGAAACCCATAGGCAGCAGACCCACAAAGGATCTTCAGCAATGGCCAACCCGAAAATTCGTGAGAGGGACTATGCGGCCAATTACGGCGACCAGACCCCTTTGCAGAATCTCAAGGACAAGGCCGAGTATACCGCTATTAAGCATCCTGTAGCTGCTGGTGCGGCTGCCGGTGGATTAACTGCTTGTGCCATTAATTTCCTTATGCGCAAGTTAGGTGTATCCGAGACAAAATCACTGATTGTTTCAGCTGTTTTGGGATGCATAGCAGGAGTCTTTACTCACAGGGCTATAACCTGTCACAGCGAAAACATCTACATAGGAGACTAATACACTAAATCACAGGTCCAAACCCCAAAGGAGAATTCTGAAAAGACTCATACGGGTGATCTCGATAACAGATCACACAGACAGCGACAGAAGGGAGAGCAAGTTGCGATGTCCGTACTTGCTCACCCCTCCGTTTAATCATACGCACCCACTTTGTCAATCAGCACCTGAATCTCAATCTTGAACTCATTCATCCGTGCTAAGTCCTCTAATGCATAGTTGAAGTTGCTCCAACAAAGCCTCTCCCACGGCCAGCAAAAATGGATGTCCTGATAGATCGGCCGATGCAACCCTAGATCGTAACTCTGGCCATCCTCACACACGCACTGTTCAAACGTCCACCACTCAGGCTCCGCCGTGTTCCGACTGATGAAAAAGCAGAAATGGCCCAGTCGATCATTCGTCTCATATTTCCCTATTTTTCGGATGATATTCCAAAGATGGCAACCGCTCTCATCCAGTTCCTGATCGCATAATCGCTCCTCCTCGGCCACACCCTCCAGCAAAGGTTGGTACCCAATCTCGCTCCTGTCGTTGGCCCAACAAGGACAAATACGAATATCCACGCAATAGGATCTGTCGGCAGATTGCTCCGTCCAGGCTAAGGATTCGGTTATATGCTGTCCAATTTCAATAGCCTCCTTTATATTGTCGTTCAGTAAGTTATTCACCCGCTCGATACGAGCTACATTAGCCGCGTTATGTTTCCACTCCTTATTCATCCGAAATTGGCGGATCTCTATCAGCCTCTTGGTCGCCTCGTAATCTTCCTCCGCCCTGCTGGCCACATAACATTGATAAGCGCTTATGATCCGCTCCTCTAACTCCTGCAGCGAGCATTGCAGCAGCAGCTCCTCCTCGCCAGCCCACTGGGGCTGGATAAAGGCCGCCAGCTCCTTAGTCTCTTGGTTCGGATAACCTTTGCTGTCAAACCAATAGTGCTGATCACCCCTTTCCCCATGGTAGAATTCCCCGTTCACCAACTCCAGCGCATCATACGCTATGGGAATGAGTATATGCTGTCGCATATCAATCAGCCCCGCCTTGTACTCCCTCCACACGATGATTTGGTTCAGTTTGTCAGGATAAAGCGCGTTAGCATATTGGCACGGGATAACCTCTTTGAACGTATTGCAGTCCAATAACCCATAACCCTCCTTCCGCTTGATCCAAGTTGTTTCATTATCGAGTTCACCAATCCACTCATAGGTAGGAGGGAGGAGCACCTCACCCGTCACCGTATCTTGAATACCACAAAAACCATCATCACTTCTAAACACCTCACGTGTAATTTCTTCCTGTTCCATACCTTAATGCATTTAATTGCTGCAAAGGTCAGGATGTAGTGTGCCATATCATGACTCAGTGCACTTAATTCTTCACACAACAACTTCATAAATGAAGAAAAACCAAAACCGATGATAAGCATTGGTAGAATGAATATGCGCCTACCTATTCCAATCCGCTTGATACAAAAAAGGCGTAGGAGCAAAATCTCTACGCTTGTGACTTTCGAATAGTTGCGGACAAGTTCATTTGAAATGTTACCTTTCACCCAATTTGGCACTGCTCAAATCTTTCTATCCGTTGGAACGTTGCAGCGTTGGCAGACAAAAACGACATATGGCGACAAAGGCACGCATGATTGTAATGTTTGCATTAATTGCAATTTCACTTCTCAAAAGGCCAGCGAGCATAGAAATGCCTTGTTCTGTGAAGGCATGAGGCAGTGCTCTTCTATCTCCTCCCCAACTTGAAGTGCCATTTAGGCATTTCAAGTTCTCAACCTCATCTTTGGTCAATTGAAACATAAAATCTTCTGGGAAGCGTTCTATGTTGCGTTTAACCTGTCTATTCAATTGGGATGTATCTACTTGGTATAGGCGGGCCAAATCACGGTCAAGTATCTTAGATCTGTTGGCCTAAACTCCTCCTTTTCCTGAATTTAGGGCAATTTACCATACTACGGCAAAGGTAAGCGAAATTGCGATATGAACCTCGTTGTCTCCTCGTAAATTTGTGAACGCAAGGTAAGCGGCTCGATGACTTCGACTTGACGGCCATAGCCTCGGAGCAGTTGAATCAGTTCATCGGTCAAATACATCTTATATTGAAAGAGGCGATAAGGGGCAGCGGGATCTGCGGGGAATTGAGCTTGCGTGAAGTGCAAGGGACGAAGTTGTAGCTGTTGCCATAGAGGGGCACATACCCGTAGGCGAATAACGAATAGCTGGGGTGTATCTGCTGTTAGATTGGGATTGATTTTCAAATCATTACGAAGATGTACACCATAAGCGTAGTGATAGGGGAGCAAGCGACTTTCAGGAATGCGCTCCTCTTCCGATAGTTCCTCTACGGATTGGATGTGCGCAAGGTAAAGTGCCTCGAAAGAGGATTTGCCTTTCGGCTTGCCAATGAGATACCAATCTCCCGCATGTTGCTTGAGCAATAGGGGCAGAAAGAACTGCTCGGAGTAACGAAGGGTTTGAGGATCAGGATAGCTGATGCGCACATAGCGATGACGCTGGATAGCTTGTTGCAGCGCTTCATAGAGATATTGATGGGGATCCATGGCCCGATTTACTACGGAGGGTAGGGGATTGGTTTGCCGATGACCGGTGAAAAAGAGGCGAGCAAGCGTCAGCGTATCTGTCATAAACTCAGAGACGGAGACAGCGGGATCGGTCAATGGAGGGGTTTCAATGAATGCGATGCCTTGATGCCGATGCAGGGTTGCGACGCCGCAGGATTCCGAAAGGCCGGTGAGCAAACGCAATTGATCCTGCTCAGCGGACAAGCCGATGGCGCTCTCTACTTGAGGCAACGTGCCAACGGTCAATACGACATTGGGTTGCAAGGTGATCAGCAGGTGATGAAGTTCAACGGATGAGGTGTGCGTCAATTGCACGATGGCGCAGCGACGCAGGGATTTATACCATTCTTCTAAGGAGCCACGGCGGTTGATGGAGTCGAAAGAGAGCAACTCGTCTTTGTCATAGCCATAATAATAGAGTTGTTGAATGGCGAAGGAGGTGTAAAACATTTTGGTATAGGTAGTGGTGTGCACCGGGAAATCGCCCCAAGTAGCGCATTCTTGTAGCCATAGGGGTAATGGTTTGGTTTGCAGAGGCAAATCGCCTGGCAGAACCCATAGGATGCGTATGGCATTCTCTATATAAAGATCGGTGTCCACTATCTCCGGAGAGACGCTACGCATCGGATTCACCCACTGCTCATAGCGCGTATAGTAGTTTTGCAAAATGGCCGCTTTGCTTAACAGCCGCTCCTTTTGTGACTCGGAGAAATAGGGCGACTGAGCTACGGCTGCTTGCCATTCGGGATCATCCACATGGCGAAAAATCTGCCTCATCGTATGCGGTGTATCGACATAGATACTTCCTGCCATTTTCTGCTCACGCATTTCCAGCGCTTGCTCTATCTGCTTGATTCGCTCTTGAATATCTGTTTGGAAAAGGTGAAATGACCACGAGCCGGGTTGTTCGATGATCGCTTCCACCCATTGCTGGTAAAAGGCTTTATCCGCTTCTCGCACAAGCAGTTCTGCCTCTTCCTGCAAATCGAATCCTTCCACCCGTTTTCGCTGGAGTTTAAACACCGTCATGGGGTCGGTGATCTCGCCTTTTTTCAATAGTTTATCAATGCGATTCACTAACTCCCTGCGTTTGTTCAGGATCTGTTTTGCCTCTTCGATGGTCATGGTCGATTGGATAGTTACTTGATGTTGGCGGCAGAAACCGTGCGTGCAAATGTATGCAAAAGGGTTGAACCTGCCAATAGATGAGCAAGAATTGAAGGCAATATGGCAATCTCGATTTTTCTCTGTATCTTTGCGCACCTATAAGGGATAAATCATAAATACACATAATTGAGTATGTTTGAAAACTTAAGCGAACGGTTAGAGCGGTCGTTCAAACTATTGAAGGGCGAGGGCAAGATTACGGAGATCAATGTGGCAGAGACATTGAAGGATGTGCGTAAGGCGTTGCTTGATGCCGATGTGAACTATAAGGTGGCGAAAAACTTTACCGATACGGTGAAAGCGAAGGCTTTGGGACAGAATGTGTTGACCTCTGTCAAGCCGAGCCAGTTGATGGTGAAGATTGTTCATGATGAGCTTACCCAATTAATGGGTGGAGCGGCTACGGAGTTGAACTTGAAAGGGGCTCCGGCGGTTATCTTGATGTCCGGTTTGCAGGGTTCTGGTAAGACCACTTTCTCCGGCAAATTGGCTAACCTGTTGAAGACAAAGAAGAATAAGAAACCTTTGTTGGTGGCTTGCGACGTCTATCGTCCGGCGGCTATCGAGCAGTTGCGTGTTGTGGGTGAGCAGGTCGGCGTTCCTGTTTATATGGAGTTAGAGAGCAAGAATCCGGTGGAGATTGCGCAACATGCGATTCGTGAGGCGAAGGCAAAGGGAAATGATGTGGTGATTGTTGATACGGCTGGTCGTTTGGCTATCGATGAGCAGATGATGCAGGAGATCGCTGCGATCAAGGCGGCTATCGAGCCGGATGAGACTCTCTTCGTGGTCGATTCAATGACCGGTCAAGATGCGGTCAACACGGCGCGTGAGTTCAATCAACGGTTGAATTTTGATGGCGTGGTATTGACCAAGTTGGATGGTGATACTCGCGGTGGTGCGGCGCTGTCTATTCGTACGGTGGTGGATAAGCCGATCAAGTTTGTGGGTACCGGCGAGAAGATGGATGCCCTGGATGTGTTCCACCCTGAGCGTATGGCCGACCGTATCTTGGGTATGGGTGATATCGTGTCATTGGTTGAGCGTGCGCAGGAGCAGTATGACGAGGAGGAGGCGAAACGCTTGCAGAAGAAGATCGCCAAGAACCAATTCGATTTCAATGACTTTATCTCACAGATCCAGCAGATCAAGAAGATGGGTAACTTGAAGGAGTTGGCGTCCATGATCCCCGGTGTGGGTAAGGCGTTGAAGGACGTAGATATTGATGATAACGCATTCAAGAGCATCGAGGCGATTATCTATTCAATGACACCGGCTGAGCGTAGCAATCCTGCGATCTTGACAGGTTCTCGCCGTCAGCGCATCGCGAAGGGTAGCGGTACGAGCATCCAGGAGGTGAACAAGTTGATCAAGCAGTTTGACGAGACGCGCAAGATGATGCGTATGCTGACCTCTGCGAAGTCGGGTAAGTTGAAACTGCCGATGATGAAGCCTTCGTTTAGACGTTAATTTAATCAAGAAAGGAGTATTCAGATGGAAGAACAACATACATATCGGTTGCTCGATGGGAAGGCGACAGCCGCCCAGATGAAGCAGGAGATGGCTGAGGAGGTCGCTCAGATCAAAGCGAATGGCGGTAAGGTGCCTCATTTAGCGGCTATCTTGGTTGGGCATGATGGGGGCAGTGAAACCTATGTGGCCAGCAAGGTGCGTACTTGTCAGGAGATTGGCTTCAAATCAACTTTGATCCGTTATGAGGAGGATGTGACAGAGGAGGAGTTGCTGCGTAAGGTGGATGAGCTGAATAATGATCCGGATGTGGATGGTTTTATCGTGCAACTGCCTTTGCCTAAGCATATCTCTGAGCAGAAGGTGATTGAGGCGATTGACTATCGCAAGGATGTGGATGGGTTCCACCCGATCAACGTGGGGCGCATGTCGATTGGTTTGCCCTGCTTCGTGTCAGCCACTCCGGCGGGTATTTTGGAGCTGTTGAAGCGCTATGAAATCGAGACGCGTGGCAAGCATTGCGTGGTATTGGGCCGTAGCAACATTGTGGGTAAGCCGATGGCTACCTTGATGATGCAGAAGGCTTATCCGGGCGATTGCACGGTGACGGTATGCCATAGCCGTTCACGCAATTTGAAGGAGATGTGTCTATCGGCTGATATTATCATTGTGGCGTTGGGTGTGCCTGAGTTCTTGAAGGGCGATATGGTGAAAGAGGGCGCTGTGGTGATTGATGTGGGTACGACGCGTATGCCCAGCAGCCATACGAAGAGCGGCTTTAAGCTGACGGGTGATGTCCTTTTCAGTGAAGTGGCTCCAAAGTGCAGCTATATCACGCCGGTTCCGGGAGGCGTAGGACCTATGACGATTATCTCGTTGATGCGTAACACGCTGTTAGCCGGTAAGAAAGCGATTTATAAGTAAAGAAGTGAAAAGAAAAAGGCGCAAAGAGTTTGGTAAATTGGAAATAATGCCTATCTTTGCGCCGTCTTAAACGATCGTAGATTGCTCAAGGCATTAAATGGTGAATGTAGCTCAGTTGGTTAGAGCATTGGATTGTGGTTCCAAGGGTCGTGGGTTCGAGTCCCATCTTTCACCCTTAAAATGAGAAAAAGTGTAATTTCGGATCTGGATTCCTGTGAAGAATGAAGGATCATATAGATGGTGAATGTAGCTCAGTTGGTTAGAGCATTGGATTGTGGTTCCAAGGGTCGTGGGTTCGAGTCCCATCTTTCACCCTTTTTTGGGAGGTGTGTCGTAATGTGCGATGCACCTTCTTTTTTGTTCATCACTCACACATCGGTTCATTTTGGCTCAGTAGATTTTCTTGGCTGCGTTTTTTACCTACTCATGTTGTGAAATATGTTTTGGATAGCGTATTCCAGTTTTTTAGGGCCTGTCCTTATGTCGAAATGTGTATCGAGGCACAGTGTACATTGAACACAAGACTGAGTCATATTCTGAATTCGTCGAACTCACGTTAATTTATTATTTTTAATCTACCAAGAGAAACTTGGCTGCAACGCTACTGCTTCTCCGAAGCTGCTCTTATGTTCCTCCGAAGCAACAAGTTTATATCTCTACTCCCTTATTAGAGCTTCACCGAGTTTGGTTTAGAGGAGCACCGAGTTTGGTTTAGAGGTACAGTAGAGGAAGAGCGGAGGAACTTATAGGTTAATGCTATGTTCATGCGTGTGAGAATGGCTATTGAACACCTATATAAAGAGCACGAATTGGTGCTTTATAAATGGCTAATTAAGCCGTAAGCTTACGAGTTGTCGAGCCGTAAGTTATTCACTACCTATAGCCGTAAGCTTACGGCTTCATAACTCGTAAGTTATTCACTTGATCAGCGTTAAATACCTCTTTGATGACACCTTTTAAAGGTGAGAATTTCTAAGCAAATCACAATACAACATTAAATTGTAGGATTTTGCGTTATTGCCTGTAAGACAAACAATAACATCTATTCTTCCTTTGCTTTTTCAAAAGATCCAAATCTTTTTTCGTGGCAGGAATGACAGTTATGCTACCAGGATCCGTCCATCTCGGATGGATGACCGTTCCTGCCGGTTGAATATCCGCTCTCTTATAAAAATTAGTATAGACTATTTTCATCTCATCAGGGAGATAAGTCAAGGCTCGCTCCTTGATTTCTCCGGGAATCCCCCAAATCGCTTCGGCAATACTGCCAACGATTGCTCCCAACGTATCGGCATCGGCTCCTAAGGTGACGGCTTTACGGATGGCATCTTCAAAACCGATGCTCTCGCTGATAATCCATAAGGCTATTGGCACCGTACCTTGGCATGTCTCGTCAAAACGATTCTGAACTTTCTTTTTATCTATAAGAATATCATATCCGGAAAATTGCAAAGCAGGTTGCAGGGCTTTTAAAATCGTCTCTTTATTCACTTTGGAACCTCGATAGCAGAAATGATTCGCACAATGAAAGATGGCGAGAGCAACTGTCTGCGCTCCCTTGATCCCTTTCGGATGGTTGTGTGTGGGTACATGCTGCTGATGCGGCTGCAGCGGCCAGCAAATCCTGCTTGTCTTGATCTCGATAAAACCAACCGACGGGGCTGACACGCATGGCCGAGCCATTACCAAAGGAGCCATACGGCTTGGGTTGATCACTCATGACCCACTGGTGAAAACTTCCGCCATAACTACCCATTGGATAGGGATAACGACGGCACCATGCATGAATTGCTTCACCAAAAGGTTTATCACTGAGTAGTGCATCGGCAACAGCTATTGTACAAATCGTGTCGTCTGTAAAATCATTGTTGTCTGAAAACAACTCGAAGTGATAATCATTTTTGATCGCGGACAAAGGCTATATCGGAAGGAATCTCTTCCAGCGGCTGTTCGTGG
>OBLI01003718.1_pt1 | contig 11485 bp, 17 predicted proteins | sample 1519701 | NCBI WGS metagenome assembly OBLI01 (sample SAMEA3663005, study PRJEB22513) | pig gut metagenome | biome: pig gut; feature: pig-associated habitat; material: faeces | place: France | collected 2012 | reverse complement strand
AGTATACAGGTAAATCCACGAACCTACAATGTGGAGGTCATTACATATTGTCTAAATAATTTTTCAGTTCCACATACGACTGATCGTTCCCGTAAAACAGGCTTCCTTTCAGATTGCAATGATTGACAATAACATGTAAATGCGGATTATATACGAGACCTTTTGAAGAATAATGTCTTACGACAGCCACCTGAAAATGTCTTTTCACAAAATAGGCTACTACATTCCTCATCAAATCATTTAATGCTCCCTCACTCATATCTGCATCTGCGACACTAAGCACAAAATGATGAAGCCTCGTCTTATTTTCCATATCGGGTCTGATTTGGACGACAGAACGAAACTGATCTGCCAATGAAGCTACATTCAAGGGATTATCACATAAATTACCACAAAGATGCCCATAATAGTAAGGGCTCTGAAACGCATAGTTTAATACATCAAAAACACTGTTCTGATCTTTATATCCCTTCAATCCACAAAAAGCTTTGATTACACACATCTTATCTTCCTCCTACATAAATTCAATCAAATTCTTTCATTTACAGTTACCATAAAAAATGAATACAATCATATAATCTAATATTATTCTTATTTATTATAGAATAATATATTACTATAATTATAGTTTACAGTATTTTCATATAATAATTGTCTTATATTACACGTTCCTCACAAGAAGGAAAATCGCCAGAGCCCTCAATGGGGAATGACTAACTGCTCCTTCTTTTTGATATTTTTCCTTTTCTTACCCATCTTTCACAAAAACAAAAAAACAAACTCTGGTCAGCATTTGTACCACCTCTTTCCTATTCGATTACATCTATGTTGCTTTCTTTGTAATTCGATACACCCGGAATTACTCGGTTAGATAAAAGTTTACATGACCAACATATCAATAAAACTATGTAAGAAAGGACGGATCAAGCATGTTTAATTCACTAGACGAAAACCAAATTTGCACAAATTCATTTGAAGATACCATGACGCTGCTAACGGTAGAGGATGCCGCCAATATACTTATGGTAGGAAAGAACCGCATTTACGAGCTTTTAAAACAAGGCAAAATAAAAGGAATGCGCATCGGCAAATCTACCTGGCGCATTCCTAAGCTTGCTATATATCAGTATATTCAGAAACAATCTGCTCTATAATACAAGCATCAAAAAGGACTGCCGTAATACGGCAGTCCCCTCTTGTTTTAAAACTAAACTATATCAAATTGTTTTAAGTTTTTCTTCGCCTCTGTGATAATTAGTTCAGCAGTTTCATACTGCTTTTCCGCATCCTCCTTCGAAGCAATATAAAAATCGCTGTAATCAGATTCCTCTCGAACCATTTTCAATCTTCCCAGACGTTTTCCAGCTTCCCTTGAAAAAATACCAGTCGCAACGTATTTTTTATTAAAATATCCAACAGCATCCTTATGTCTTTTAAAATCAACACTCTCAGTTGCCAATACTGCCTTTATTGCATAAAACGCTGCATAATATGATCTATTAATACAATCCCGGTAAAATTGATTATCCATACATAATTTTGCATTTGCTAATGTTTCCTGTGCTAACGAAAGTCGATATCCAGATAAATCTCTATCTTTATCCTGCATTGATTATAACCCCCTCATCTCGCACATTTCGGTAGTAAGGCAAATTATCTGACCATTCATTGAAATGTGCCTCATTCTTTACTACTGGGGAAATATCGACACCGTATTTCATCAAATTCTCAAATGCGCAATCTGAAACCCGATCAGTATAGTCTCTAATTTGATCTTCAGGAATTTTCACTAATATCATAACATCAACATCAGAAGAATCTGTATAGTCACCTCTTGCATAAGAACCATATACCATAATACGGCTCAATTTTGCTCCAAACAGCATTTTCATACTATTTGCAAATTCCTGTACCACATCTCTAATGAAAATCGGCATATTAAACTCTCCTCTGCTTTAACAACATATACGGTTCCTTCTAAATTCCGCCATTTCAGCAATCATATCTTCTTCAGAATTCCATCCCCTATCCCCGTCGGAAAACAGGTTCTGGATTTCTGTCAATATCTCCTTGCTCTGTGTAACTTTATCTGGCATAATTTTTTATTACTTCCTGTCTAACTTCCTCTGAAGTCAATTCTCCTTTGCCTACCTTTATCATTTTATCCAGGAAACTACGACTAAAATACATTCCCTCGATTGCCATTGTTGCAGTTACATTTTGTATTTTAAGAAGGTTCTCTTTTTCTACTTGATTCATAAGATTGCCACCTCCACATCAAATGCTTTCATATTTGAATTTTCAATTTATATTATACCCCAAATTCATTCATTTCTCAATCATTTCAGACTTACAAAATAACAAAAAAACTGCCGCACCCAACCGAGTACGGCAGCCTCTAACAGCTCTCCTAAATCCAAAATTCAAATTTTACTTTCAAAATGTCACCAAATTGTCACCAGGCACTTTCCTCATACAAGGAAATCCCCGAAATTACGGCATTTACACATCACATTTTTGCACCCTGCCCCGAAGAATTCCTTCTTTATTTTTCACCGTTATTATATTCACATTGTCCAAAAATGTCAACACCATCTGGACTTTTTCCCATTCATTTGCTAACATAATTTCCATGAAGATTTCAAATATATTACGCACCGACAAAACTTTAGATTTTTCTTTTTATATCATCGGCTGGGTGTGTCTTATTCTCGCACTCGTGCTCGGGCTTGCATGGAAAAACGGTTATTTCCTGTGGATATTTCCTCCGGATGGCTGTACCCTGCACAATCTGACCGGGTACTACTGTCCCGGATGCGGCGGCACACGCGCAATTCATGCCCTGCTGCACGGACATATTGTGCGCTCTTTCTTTTACCATCCGATTGTTGTGTATGCCGCTGTCTTTTTCGGCTGGTTTATGCTGTCCCAGACCATAGAAAAAGCATCCCGCGGACGTTTTGCCATCGGGATGCATTATCGTGATATTTATCTGTGGATCGCGCTTGCCATTGTACTGCTCAACTGGCTGGTCAAAAATCTCGTCCTGGCCGTCTTTGGCATTGCACTTCTTGGATAAACATTCTATTTCTGATTTTTCAGTTCCTGCTCCAGCTCATGCGGACGCAGATCCACACCGCGAGATGCATCTCCTTCCGGGTCTTTTCCAAATGCATAATCATTTCCCGGCAGAATCGCATTGAGCACGATTCCGGCAATCGCTGCGATGGCAAGGGATGTCAGGGTAATGGAAGTGCTTCCGATCGTAAAGGTCAGTCCATCTGAGAATCCGAGACCGGAAACTAAGATCACACCTGCAATAATGAGGTTTCTGGACTTGGTGAAATCCACATGGTTTTCAACCACATTTCTTACACCGATAGCAGAAATCATACCGTAAAGAATAAAGCTGACACCACCAATAATGGATGCCGGCATCGAAGCAATAATCTCTGCTACTTTCGGGATAAAACTTAAAACGATCGCATAACATGCCGCAAGACGGACAACCTTCGGATCATGTACACGGGACAACTCCAGAACGCCTGTGTTCTCTCCATAGGTTGTATTTGCGGGTCCTCCGATCATTGCAGAAATGGAAGTTGCAATTCCATCACCGATCAGGGTACGATGCAATCCCGGGTCCTCAATAAAGTTCTGTCCTACCGTTGCAGAAATCGCGGAAATATCTCCGATATGCTCCATCATGGTCGCAATGGCGATCGGTGCCATGATAAGAATCGCTGTAAGATTAAATTTCGGCAGGATAAACGGTGGAAGTCCGACAACAGCCGCCGAGGAAACGCCGGAAAAATTTAAAATAACAGACCCGTCCGGATTCGTAAAACCAAGTCCCTGCAGAACCAGTGCGAACACATACGAAATCACTACACCGAGAAGAATCGGAATAATCTTGAACATTCCTTTTCCCCAGATATTGAAAATAATGATGACCGCCAGTGCCACAATTGCAATGAGCCAGTTTGTGGATGCATTGCTGACCGCAGACGGTGCAAGGCTCAGTCCGATACAGATAATGATCGGGCCGGTTACCACCGGTGGAAGGAAACGCATCACACGTTTTACGCCAACGCACCGGATGATCAGTGCAAGGATCAGATACAACAATCCTGCCACAACAATTCCGCCACACGCATACTGCAGTTTTTCTTTATCTGCCATATTGGCAAATATCCCGGTATCCAGTGCCGCAACGCTGGAAAAGCCTCCCAGAAAAGCAAATGAAGATCCCAGAAAAGCAGGAACCTTAAATTTGGTACACAGATGGAAAAACAAGGTACCGAATCCTGCACAGAACAATGTCACCTGTACGGACAATACCTGTGAGGTACTCTGAAAATAGCTGTTTACCAGAATCGGTACAAGAATTGTCGCTCCGAACATAGCGAACATATGCTGCAGACCAAGCAGCAGCATTTTCGGCGTGCCCAAAACCCTGGCATCTCTTATAATGTCTTTTTGTTGGTTCATTATGAAAAACTCCTCCTAATAATAGTATATTCTAATATCCGGCAATCAGCCGGAGCATTAGCTTATGTTTGATGGGATCTCCCCGACCACATCCAGATAAAAAATAACCAGTGTCTGTGACTGGTATGGATATACCCAGAGTGACCCGATGCCTAAAGACAGCAGACACAGTATCTGCAATCCGATAAAGCTCAGATAAATATAAAATAATCTTCCTTTATTTCCATTCATGATCTGACGGCTGATCTTTAATGATTCGCGTGCCTTCATCTGCGGATGATCCAAAAGCAGATACAATGCCAGTGCATACCACATCTGCACGAAAACTGCCAGAATCGTGCTCACAATACCAAGTATCACCAGTACTGCAATCGCCGCAGGCGACTTGTCCAGGACAAAAAATAACACAGCACCTGTGATCACAGGAATACAGCTGATCAGCGTTGCAATAATCAAAAGCAGTCCTGCAATGATATAACGGTCCGGGTGATTTTTAAACCCGTAAAATACCATGCCAAGTGTCATTTCTTTTTTCCGTGCAAGTGACAGATGAAGCTGAAGGATTCCGACAGACAATACCATGCTTAAAAGTGTGATCAGAAATTCCGCCACATAAAACATGATCGTCACCGGAAGCGGCTGTGTATCTTTCTGCAACATGGAAAATGGGAGTTCTACCGCCAAAGGAATCAGTGTGGCGGCAAGAAAAGCTCCCATTGGTATTTTATAATTTCCATTTAAATTGTCTCTTGCGATTCGTTTTAATTCTTTGCAAGGTAGGTTCATTTGTTTATACTCCGTTTCTGTAACTGATTGCTTTTCTCATTATAGCATGGCTATGCAGATGCAACAATCTTTTTATTTTGCCATAAACTGCTTCATCAGTTCATTATAATCCATGCCCTGCATATCAGAATAGGCCTTTAAAAATCCATCGATACTTCCATACTGATGGATGGCATACCCCAGAACCGATGCGTACAGTCCGATAGCCGCAACCAATGCCATAATCCCCAGAATCATTCCGATCTGTGCTTTCGAAGTATAAGACATCATACCTCCGCGGGAAAGTGTTGCAAAAATAACCGCCAGAGCCCCACACGGCACAGCAAGATACAGACAGGTGCAGCTTAGTAATGCAATTGATCCAAGTATCAGGGAAGCTGCCTCCATGCGTGCAGATCTCCGGCTGCGATACGGCTGATTCGGATTTGGTTGATAAGATGATCCATACATATCCATAATACGTTTTCCTTTCTTTTTAGGATTGCTTTTATTGTAACATTTCATATATAATAGGGAAAGTATTATTTGACAGGAAAGGACTATTAAGGGGAAAATTTATGGATATTAATACAAAAATTGCGGAAGAACTCGGCATCCGGAAAGAACAGGCCTCCGCTGCCGTAAAACTGATCGACGAAGGATGCACCATTCCTTTTATTGCCCGGTACCGGAAAGAAGCTACCGGAGCATTGAGTGATGAAATTTTACGAAATCTCTATGACCGTCTGGTGTATCTGCGAAATCTGGAGGACAAAAAACAGACCGTACTGGCCTCTATTGAAGAACAGGGAAAACTGACGGAGGAACTGCGTGCACAGATTCTCGCGGCCGAAACACAGGTTGCAGTGGATGATCTGTACCGCCCGTACCGTCCGAAGCGCCGTACCCGTGCAACCATTGCCAGAGAAAAAGGATTAGAACCTCTGGCAAATCTGATTCTCTTACAGAAGATGACGGTTTCTCCTCTGGAAGAAGCAAAAAACTATGTCAATCCGGAAAAAGAAGTGGCTACCCCGGAAGAGGCGTTAAACGGAGCAAAAGATATCCTTGCGGAAGGCATCTCAGACAACGCGGATTTCCGCACCCATATCCGTGAACTTACCATGAAACACGGTCAGCTTTTATCTGCTGCCAAAGACCCGGACGCCGAATCGGTCTATGAAATGTATTATGATTTCAATGAAGGACTCTCCAAACTGGCAGGACACCGCATTCTTGCCATCAACCGCGGAGAAAAAGAGAAATTTCTCACAGTAAAAATTGAAGCTCCGACCGATCGTATCCTTTCCTATCTTGACCGGAAAATAATTACGAATCCTCAGGCTTTCACCGCACCGGTGCTGCATGAGGCACTGGAAGACGCTTACAACCGACTGATTGCACCTGCCATTGAGCGCGAAATCCGAAACGATCTGTTTGAAAAAGCCGAAGACGGTGCCATCCGTGTATTCGGCAAAAACTTAGAACAGCTTCTGATGCAGCCTCCAATCGCCGGTCAGGTTGTACTTGGCTGGGATCCGGCATTCCGTACCGGATGCAAGCTCGCTGTGGTGGATCCGACCGGAAAAGTACTTGATACTACCGTAATCTATCCGACTGCCCCGCAAAACCGCGTGGACGAAGCCAAAGCGGTACTGAAAAAACTGATTTCCAAATACCATATTACGTTAATCTCTCTTGGAAACGGTACTGCTTCCCGCGAATCCGAACAGATCATTGTACAGCTTCTCAAAGAGATTCCGGAACCGGTACAGTACATCATCGTAAATGAAGCCGGTGCATCCGTATACTCTGCCAGCAAGCTGGCAACCGAAGAATTCCCGCAGTTTGATGTCGGACAGCGAAGTGCCGCATCCATGGCGCGCCGCCTGCAGGACCCACTCGCAGAGCTGGTAAAAATCGATCCGAAATCCATTGGTGTCGGACAGTACCAGCATGACATGAACCAGAAGAAACTGACCGAAGCACTGGATCATGTCGTAGAAGACTGCGTAAACCGTGTCGGTGTGGACTTAAATACCGCTTCTGCTTCCCTGCTGGAATATGTCTCCGGTGTGAGCAAAGCCATTGCCAAAAATATTGTGGTCTACCGCGAAGAAAACGGAAAATTTGCCTCCCGTTCCCAGCTTCTGAAAGTGGCCAAGCTTGGACCGAAAGCCTACGAACAGTGTGCCGGCTTCATGCGCATCAGTGACGGGAAAAATCCGCTGGATGCCACCGGCGTCCACCCAGAATCCTATGCCGCCACCAGGACCCTCCTTACGTCTCTCGGCTATACGCTTTCGGATGTGACAGACCGCAATGTTGCCGGTATCTCGAAAAAAGTCCGGGATTACAAAAAGCTTGCACAGGATCTGGGAATCGGCGAACTGACTCTCCGGGATATCGTAAAGGAACTGGAAACGCCTGCCCGTGATCCGCGTGAGGATATGCCAAAACCAATCCTGCGCAGTGATGTGCTCGAAATCAAAGATCTGACTCCGGGCATGGTATTGAAGGGAACCGTGCGAAATGTCATTGATTTCGGTGCCTTTGTGGATATCGGGGTCCATCAGGACGGCCTGGTACATATCTCGCAGATGTGTGACCGCTTTATCAAACATCCGCTGGAAGTAGTCAGCGTCGGGGATATCGTGGAAGTGAAAGTTCTGAGTGTGGATGTGAAAAAGCAACGGATTCAGCTTACAATGAAGCTATAACATTCAGGAAACAATTTTTAAAGAGAGGTCATATCCTGTCATGGTTGTGGCCTCTTTTTTGGTCACCCTGCCAGCGGATTATTGACCACTGGGTTACTGTTCACAGGTTACCCTGCGAACAGTAACTTCGCAGCCCCATATAAAGTTTTGCTTCGCAAAAGGGGGCTGCTCACACCCACATCACGTTCATACGCACCTGAACAGCATGGTGTTCAGGTGCTGAGTGAACAGTAACACCGCTGGTACAGATTCTCAACTTTTTGGCATTTACAGTTGATTTCTGCATGCAAATAAGATATTCTGTCTTTAACACATATAATTCCAAATCTGATGAGTCATTCGCTCGTTTATCCACTGGAATTTTAATTAAATACAGGATCAAAAACGACTCGGTTTTCCCGTTTTTTTCGGTTGTAAAACTATGTTGTTTTGATATATACTAAAGGAAAGGCAGGATACTACATGGGGAACACTGACATTGTGACAGCTCCGCTGTCAGATGCCAACGAGAAAAACACTACAGAACACAGCACAATTTTTGATGATGTGTTCCGAACAATTGCACAGAAGATGCCACAGCTTCTTATTCCTCTGATCAATGAAGTTTTCCACACTTCTTACAATGAGGAGGAACCTTTTGAACAATTGCGGAATGAACACTATGAAAAATTCGGAACGGTGGTTACGGACTCTATTATCCGGATCGGCAACCACATTTATCATCTGGAATGCCAGTCCACCAAAGATAAAACGATGGTTATCCGTATGTTTGAGTACGACATTTCGATTGCTCTTGAGCATGCTTCTTTTGCAAAACATGCGATCTGGGAAATTGAATTTCCGCAGTCGTGCGTACTTTACATCCGCAATCACCGTTCACTTCCGGATTTTCACGAAGCGATTGTGAAGTTTGCGGACGGTCAGAAAATTCGTTACCGCGTTCCGATCATACAGGCAAAGAAATACACGGTCGATCGGATTTTTGAAAAACGGCTGCTGATTCTGCTTCCATATCATATCTTACGATATGAACACTTTTTGAAGCACAACGGAACGGATTCGAAGAAAGTGCAGCATCTGCTGAACGATTTCCGGGAGATCAACCGGAGGCTTGAGCAAACAGCTGAGAAGGAACAAAAGTCACATCTTTATATGGATATGATTGTTTTGATTGAGGAGATTGCGGATTATATTATTCCGAAGGATAATGAAATCAGGAAAGGGTTAGGTGAGATTATGGGTGGTAAGATTTTGAAGTTACGGTCTGAGGAGTTGTTAGAGCAAGGGGAAGCCAAAGGCAGAATTGATGCTATTCAAAATATGATTGATCTTGGTTTAACCAGAGAACAGATTTTAAGGAAATATTCTCCTGAGGAATATGACGAGGCGTTAAATTCTATGCCGACAAGAGTATAATTATTTTATAAAGTATTGTATTCAGGAAAGAATTAGGTGAGATTATGGGTGGTAAGATTTTGAAGTTACGGTCTGAGGAATTGTTGGAGCAGGGAAGAATTGATGCAATTCAAAATATGATCGATCTTGGTCTGACCAAAGAACAAATTTTAAAGAAATATTCTCTGGAAGAATATAAAAAAGCATTAAATGCTATGTCGGTAAAAGTATGACGTAATCCATCTATAACTATGTCTTCTAATTTTAACCGGAGGCTTGAACAAACATCTGAGAGGGAACAAAAGTCACACCTTTATATAGATATGATTGTTTTGATTGAGAAGATTGCGGATTATATTATTCCGAAGGATAATGAAATCAGGAAAGGATTGTGTGAAATTATGGGTGGTAAGATTTTGAAGTTACGCTCTGAGGAGTTGTTGGAGCAGGGCGAAGCCAAAGGCAGGCTTACTGGACTACGTGAAGGCAGACTTACCGGACTACATGAAGCCAAAATTGATGCAATTCAAAATATGATTGATCTTGGTTTAACCAGAGAACAGATTTTAAGAAAATATTCTCCGGAGGAATATGAAGAGGCATTGCGGTCTATGCCGACAAAAGTATAGTATTCCTTGTTCTTTACATTTCTGGAAAATTAACTGGAAGCTGGAGGATACATCTGAAACGGAACAAAAGTCGCATCTTTATACAGATATGATTGTTTTGATTGAGGAAATCACAAAATATATTATCCTAGTACAACGGATATTTAATAAATATCCTATTTATAACCATTGATTTCTTCCTCCGAAATTTCATCCATTTTGTACTTCCAATGATAAATAACAGGTTCTTTATTCACCTCATCAAAATACTGATATATTCGATCTATAAGTTCCTGTTTGCTATCTACACGAATGCCACGTAACATCTGTTTTGTCATTTTACTAAAAAAGCTTTCTATTAAGTTTAGCCATGAACCATGTGTTGGTGTAAATACAAATTTGAATCGATGTTCAGGCATTGTAGACAAAAATTTTTTTGTTTCCTTTGATTTATGTGCAGAATGATTATCAAGTATGATTCGAATGGTATCTTGCGATGGATATTCTCTATCAAGCTTTTTGAGAAATTCTACAAAATCAGAACTTTTATGTGTATCGCTTACAAGAGGAATGGCTTTTCCAGTATTTAAGTCTATACATGCAAGTAATGATACTGTTCCTAATCGTTTATATTCGTGATCTCTGTAGACTTCTCCATTTTTAGCATTTGGACGCAAATCTGGTGATGTATTTGCTATAGCTTGTATTCCTGGCTTTTCATCATATGAAATTGTATGTGTCATTACCCAATTATCTGGAACAATAAGTTTTCCCTCTTCATCAAACTGCATTTCAACCTGCTTGTAAACGAGTAATACATCATGCATTTTATTTTCAAAATCAGGATCTCTTTTTTCACAATAGTACTTGATTTTAAAAGGCTTTATATCCTGGTCTTTTAGAAATTTCTGAACATAAGTTTTTGTTACAGTTTCAAGGCGTGGAAAACCTGCTTCTTTCGCATGCTGATTGATATGCTTATGAAGATTACTTAATGTCCATAATTCCTGAGAATATCCTAATTCAACAGGTCTTTGACAAGCAATATTAATCATCCATGCCTTCGCATCATTTGAAATTTCAACTGGTCGTCCTGAACGCTCATTGTCGTATAATGCAGCATTAATGCCATCTTGGTTGTATTTGGAAATACACAATTGAACAGTACGCTTAGTAACATCAAGTTTTTCAGCAATTTTATCTAATGATAAGCCTTGTGATTTATATAATAAAATCTTTGCATGATCTACAATTCGAGCTTGTATAGTACGTTTTCTGGTTAATGCAACTAAATAATCCCTATCTTCATCTGTCAGATTTAAATATGTATTTCTCATAAAATATACCTTCTTTCCAAATATATTTTATCACAAAATCATCATATTTTATATAGGATATTTATTTAATTTACATTATACTAGAGGATAATTTTATCAGGAAAAGATTGAATGAAAGTATCAGGCAAATAACTCGCCTGCCCGAAAAAGTATCGCCACCTGATAGAGG
>OBLI01003717.1_pt1 | contig 11490 bp, 8 predicted proteins | sample 1519701 | NCBI WGS metagenome assembly OBLI01 (sample SAMEA3663005, study PRJEB22513) | pig gut metagenome | biome: pig gut; feature: pig-associated habitat; material: faeces | place: France | collected 2012 | reverse complement strand
TTGTTATTTGGATGAGAATGAGATCGTTTGATGTTTTAACTAATATTATTGATAGAAATATTATTAATTAGCTTGACTAAGCTAGAAGAAATAGTTAACTTACAACTCAATAAATTAGTATTATTACAACTTTGTATAATATCGCAAATGAATTCTTTACTAAATACTTTGAACTTTATATTGAAAAAGATAAAGATCGTATATTCTCTACATTTAGTGACACAATAGCAAATGATTACATCTAAAATAGAGATAAAATGTTGAATAAGGATATATTTAACGATTAAGCTCTGTAGAGATTTGTATCTCTTGAATTATATTATAAACAAACTGTTAGACGTCCTGAAGATGAAACAACTAAAGACTGGTTTAAGAATATATTCTATAGAATTGTTAAGCTTTCTGGTATTAATACAATGAATCCTCGTTAAGAATAAAAGAATTTCTTGAACATGTCTTTATAAAGAGCTAAGTTGTTATTTACTAGATATTAGACAAAGAATAGTCCATTTATAGGAGAAGATCATTACTTTAAAAACAATAACTTAGACTTTTAGAACTTAGTTATTCCTGGACATACTCAAAATCAACAAGATTATCAATATAACGATCGTCTTAATATTATTGATCTTAAATTTAAGAAATATCTTCAAAGCACTAAAAACTCTCCATCTGAGTTCTTTATTGACTCAATTTATCCATTCTATTACTTTAAGTCATTTGGTGATGATAAACATAAGTATAATATTATAACAGCTATAAATAAGTTTAATAACAAATATTTGTAATAACTTAATATTACAGAACCAGCTGTTTTAGAAGATATTGAAATTAACTTAGATGAGCTTAAATTGAATATAGTATTCTCTGACTATATTCTTCTTCAAAACTCTCTTTATACATTTATTTATAAAGAGTATATTATTAATCCACTACTTCTTTCATATTATATTTAAGATAGAAGCGGTATAACAGAAAATGATATTACTCTTGCTTCAACAACATTTGGTATCAATATTAACTCAATACCAGATAAAAAGGACGATGATATGATTGAAACTATGCGCAGATGTCTTTCATATCAAATTTATAAAGATTAGAATCTTGAACAAACAGAACAATTAGCTTAGTTCTTGAAATTTGCTCATATCAACTATATTAATCCACTTATTATGATAAAACAAAATATTGCCTTCCCTCTAATTAATATTATGTCTCTTTATCTTGATAAGTGGTATAACACTTAAGATGAAAAGATTAAGATTAACGATAACGACGCTAAAAATACATTGCAAAACATAAAGAACGATCTAAAACCTAAGCTTGATCAAACTGGTGGCTCTAATCCAATATATGATATTAAAGATCGTATTTATAAGAACACGGAAGCTTTAGTCAAAGTTTTGAATGGCTTCGTTTACAATGAAGATAAGTTTGATATACAAGATTATAAGATAGCTCCAACTGTATTGACTGCAGCTGAAGTTCATGAGCTAATTAAAGAATAAGAAGATAGTGACGAAGAGTGATATAAAAGCTAAATAACATAAAGAGCTGAAAGGCCAAACTGAAGTATATAAAAGCTAAATAATAAAAGCTGAAGTATATAAAACTAAATAACAAAATCTGAAGTATAAAAGCTGAAAGACTTTAAAAAGAAACTATATTAAACTAAAATAAAATATTTCTTTTTTGACATAAAATGATGAACAATATTATAAAAATAATTATATGTGTAATTATAACAATAATTGTATTAGGACTACTTGCTTATGCTGGCTATTTAATGTTTAGAAAAGAGAAGTATGTGACTAATGATGACGGGCGCAGAATGGACTAAGCTTATATTACAAATATTGATGCCTTTAAACCTGGCTTTGATACTTAGAATGGAGCAGTAAGTATTAACAACTAAGATTATGATGCTATGTCTTAAGAGAATATGGTGCAAGGAGTAATAAGTAATAAGATAACTGATGATATGAATAAAGCTCAAGAAATGTTAATTGATAATGCTGAAGTTAATGAAAACACAAGTTAAATACAAAAACAAAATGCTCTTATAACAAATGTCAAAAACGCTAATATTTTTGATCAAGGACTTACAAAACGTGGCGGTTTGACAGAGCTTCAATCAAGACAACTTGTTGCTGCTCAAAATTATACTTATGACCAAGGAGAAGTTCCAACTGAGTATCAAAAGATATTGTCTTCTTAGAACAATACTATTTCTGCATTTGTTACAGGCACTTACATGCAAAATATCGATAAACGTGGCGCTTCTTATGTTCCTTAGTGAAGAGAACAATAGAAAATAATATAAACCACAAAACCTTTTATTATTATAAATAAGTGTTTGGGAGTGTTCCTCTACCGCTTACGTCGTTAGAATTAACACTTACCTTAACATTTCATCCATTATATTTTGTAGAAGCAGCAAAACTGCCGGCTGAAAGCTATCAAGCAAAAGATATGGCCAAAATTATAAGCAGCAAAAAATATACTAATCTTTTCTTTTTAAAAATACAGCATAATATGAACTCTTCAACAGATTTGAGAGTAACAGATACAAGCACAACTAAGCTTAAAGACGTTAGTAATTTAACTGTTTCTGAATATACACCAGCTTCAAAATCAGCAAGTGAAGTGTCTGATAAAGAATATACAATAGCTTAAACAATTTTAGACAAAGAGTAAGCGCTTTTAGATAAAGAGCGAGAACTTTTAGAGCGTGAAAAATAAATTATAACTTAAGAATAAAAGCTTAATATTTCATAATATTCTTATAAAACAGTAGACGAGTCTCTAAACGATAGTATTATCTTCAATTAAGATAAGAGCTTAGAAATTAGAAAAAATAATAAACACATAAGAATTGAAAACGGAGCTATTCTTCTCTTCTGTTCTCATGACTTACTTGGCTCTTGTATTAAATGTTGTCAAATGTGTGGAAGACATCATTATGAAAATGTCTCTCATGTAGGAATTTATTAGAACGGATATATTCTTGAAGCTATTGGTTCTCTTAAACAAATTGTAAATGGAATTAAGCCTCAAGTATAATATCGTAAATTTAGAGAAGTTATTGAAACATATAATGGGGAGATAGCATTTAGAAATCCTATCAAACCATTTACTTTTGATATAACTTAATATGTAGGAGTTCCTTATGAACAAAAGTTCTTTTAACTCTTAGCTTCTGTAACTAAGTCTAATATGAAACAAGATGATAGTTCTCTATTTTGCTCTGAACTTATCGCTTATATTCTTAACAACTAGTTTGAACTTTACTTAGAGCCTAATAACGTAGTTCCTAGTGACTTTATGCCTTTTAATAACAAATATATTGATAAATACTATAGATTTGAAATAACTTATTTAAAGAAGGATTGAAATTAAGATTGAACATAAAGATTGAGACAGACTGTAATTTAAGAGCTTAAGCCGATTTTATAAAATTACAGCTTGAGCCAAAATTACTTTCTGTAATTTAAGTTTTTATTATACTTTGTAATTAAAGACTTAATGACAAAAGATGTGAATAAAGATATGACAGAAGATGTGAATGAAGATATTATTGAATATTAAGCTTTATTAAAATAAATTTTTAAAGTAGATAAGTTTTGTAAAACTAATCCTAATCCAGTTATTAAAATACTAGCTATACATTACAATGAAATTAAAGAAAGTAATAGTAAATTTTTAGAGTCTTTATATTAGTTTATTGACACTAAGCTTTAAGGAACTATAAAAAGAAAAGAAGCTGAGTAATTGATAACTTAGTTTATAAAAGATAATTTTATATTTTATTGAAGAGTGTAAAACTAAAGTTTTCTTTTCATAATTAAAAATGGAGAGTGCAAAAGAAATTGATGTTAATGGCTCTAATATTGAAACTAGTAATATTGAAACTGAAGAATAAACAACTAATTTAGAAACAATAAAGACAATAATAACATTTAATAAACCGCTAGCTCTTTATGCTATAATCCTTTTCATACTTTGTTTTGTTCTTCTTATTATTTCATTTATGATTAAGAGACACTAAGCTCAAGCAAAACTTAAGTACACTCAAGACTTAATGAAAATAAAGATAAATAAAACTAAAATATAATTTCAATACTTCAAAAACAAAACTAGCTTCTTAAAAACAAAATTAACTCTCTTTAGAAAGAAAATGATGAGTTGAAAAAAGAACAAGATACAGAAGAAACTATTGTTGAAGAACCAAGTCATCATGAACAAAACGATAATGAGCTTGTTTTTAGAATAAAAGTTGAAGGAGCTAATATAAGAAATAATGAGTGAGTGAAATAAGAAATAAGAAATGATAAAACTTTAGTTAATTGTAATATTTCTTTTTTCATTAATTTGTTATAAACTTAATTATGATTGAACTTAGTTCTTTGTAACAAAGTGTTTATGATTAGTTTTTAGACTTGTTTAATAGAAACAAATTTAATGAATACTTTTTAAATGTTATTATGAGATTTGGAAAGACAGCGTTAATAATGAAGTTTTTAGATGAATAAGTTGAAAAAATAAACAGAGTTGCTTTAATTATAGATTAACCGCCTTTGTAATATAACAAAATTATTGATAAAACAAGATTTATAATAGATGAAGATTTCTTTATCTTTAATCATAAAGAAATTAATTAGTTAGAAGGAGAAGATATTGATATTATTGTTATTGACGATATAGCTCGTCCACTTAATATTAAACACCCTGCTCCTAAAGTTTATTTATATGGAATTTGTAATGAATACTTTAGTGCTTACTTTAAACCTTAACAAATACTTAAGTTTACATACTAAGATTATTTGAAAAGTGGCGCGAAACCTGTTCTTAAAGTAAACTAAGGAAAGAAAGATTTTAATTAAATATTAGAGATTATAAACAAGCTTAGACCAAAACTAATGCCTAATGCACTAATAGTTGTGATAGCAGATATTTATAATAAAATGTTTAGAGGACTTTAGTCTAATGACTTTTATAATATTTTAATTAGTAATGACTGGACTAAAGTTAAACCAATAATTTATAAATCTTAGAAGAATACAATTTTAATTACAAACACTTTATATAAAAATGTATCTATGCCTACATGCCAGTTAGTTATTATACACTAAGAGTTTAGTAACTCAGATGATGTGATATAAGCTGCTTTTAGAACTATGATGAAATATGACTAAAAAGAAACAGCTTATGTTTATACTTTTAATAAAGCTTAAAAACAAATTATAGAAAACTACTTAAAAGAATGAGTTAAATAAAAACTAAAAAGAGTAAAACTTTTTCATTGAAAAATGTAGAATGATGATTTGTATGCTAAGATGAAGTATGAACAAGACCTTGAAGGTGGAAAACGCAAGCGTAAGACTGCCTCTAAAGCAAAGAAAACTAGCTCTAAGTCTAAGAGCTCTAAGTCTAAGAGCACTAAGTCTAAGTCTAAGAAGTGAAATAAGTGATAAAACAAGTGATAAAAGACAAATATTGTAAATCAAGTGAAAAAGAAATTAATGATAATAAAACTAAATTCTAAATAACTAAATTCTAAATAACTAAATTCTAAATAACTAAATTCTAAATACAATTGTTTTTTTTGAGTTTAAATTTTCATTAATTGTTTCTTTAGAAAATGAGCTACGATTAACGAGATATATTGAACTTATCAAAAAGAATAACTAAAAATGAAAATATTATACATAAAATTATAATCCCAGATATAAATAAAACTAAAAGCTAAATTGATTAATTGTCTTCTTAATTTAAAAATATTCCAAAACTAATTTAAAATGAAGTAGATAAAAAGATAGATGAAAATCTAGACGAAAAAATAAATGATAAAGTAGATGAAAATATAAAAAATGAAATAAATAATCCAGACTCAAATTTAAATAAAATAATAGATAATAAGATAGGTAGTAAAATTGAAGCTGAGCTTGAAACAAAAGTAGAAGAAGTGGTTGATAGTAAATTTGACGAAAAATTAGATGATAAAATTAAAACAGATGTAGAAGCTGAAGTTAAGAAACAAATTGAGAATAATCCAGAACTATTTACACTTCATGATATTAAATAGTTATATTATGATGATAGTTGGAAAGCACTTAATTCTTAAGGATAAAGTTATAATCTTGAGAGCAATAAAACTTATGTTTTAAGAAATAACTTTATTTTTATAAACAATAGTATATCTTTCCCTGAAAATATATGATTTAATTTCTAATAACTTACTTCTTGTGAGCTAGTTTATTTGTCTTCTTTGTTGAGTAAACTTAATACACCTTAAACTCTTCCTGAAAGACTTTATATTTATAATAATATTTAAACAACTGAGTAATAACAAATTAATTCATTAAATAATTGTATTATAATACTTAAATAGTTATAAAACAATATCGATATAAACTTAAATAATAATATTTGTTATATTGATACTTAGTGCCCTGAAAACTTTATCATCAGAGCTAGATAAATAAATATTTATTATTTAAGATACTATGGTCTTGAGCTAATTAATAGTACTACTTCTTCTTTGACTGAGCTCAAAACACAAAATAATTAATTACTCTTTGAAGGAAATATTGAAGTTATGACAGCTGAGAATTATCATTAAAGCTTTATAGGAAATAATAATATTACAATTAAGAATTATTAATCTAGTGCTTTGTGAACTAAATGTAAAATTAAACAGCCTTTCAGGCTGCCAACTATAAAGTTTCTTTTTCTATTATAAGACAATGAATAATATATTACTGTGCCCTAAATGTAAAATGGTGATTTTAAATGAGCCTGAAAAGAACAAATAAGGTAATTACTTTGTTGTTTGTTAAGACTGTAAAGAAGAGATTAAGTTTGATGAAGAAATATTAATTTATACTAATAGTGCTTCAAACTAAGAAACACTGCCTGAGTATACAAAAAACTATTTATATGATGACACGATACTTGGAGACAATATTATTTATAAAGATAGATATTATAAAATAAGAGGAAATGACACTAAGTATAATGGTGGAGTTAATGAAAAATAAATTGAAAAAGAAGAAGATGAAAAAGAGCTAGTTGAAAATAATGATAAAGTTGATCCAAGGGGGCAAAGCCAAAATAAAGACAATGATAATAAATATATAGTTTAATTGTCTTCTTCATTTAAACAAAGGCTCCCTGAAATAAATTTGTATTAAAACACTTAGTTTTAAAACTTAGATGATAAACACATGACTCTTATAAGAAAATTTATTTAAGCTAGAGGTAAATAAGTTTTTAGAGAACATACAGATAAGAAGAATAACAAATAACTGACTGATGAGTAAATTAAGTTTATAAACTTTGTTAAGAAACTTGATTTGACTTAAAACGATGATGTTATTTACTCTTAAATTAAACAAAAACTAATTTCTTTAGGAGCTAAGTTAAGTTCTGACTAATATGATACACGCTCAGAAGAAGAAAATAAAACTCGAGCTAAAATTAGAGCTGAAGACTTTAAAGAAGTTCTTAAAAACTTAGACACAAAGGACAAAGTTATGTGTGATATAGGAGCAAATGACGGCTACATATCAGACGCTATTTTTGAAGAATATAATTTCAAAGAACTTTATATGTTTGAGCCTTTTGTTAATTGTAAAATTGAGCTAAAAGATAACTAAAAATTTATACATGATGTTTTTGAAACTGAGCCAAATAAATATGACTTTGTGTTTTTAATAACAACTTTACATCATATTACAAATCCAGAAGAGTTATTAAACTAAATTTATGACTCACTTAAGCCAGGAGGATACTTATGTTTGAGAGAGCATAGTCCTTCTAATAACTAAGATAAAATGTACTTAGATATTTATGACAAACTTTACTCTTACTCATTTACTAATGAGCGTGATATAAAAGAAGATATGAAAGCTGGTCTTGAAACAGTTTATTATCCTTCTTCTTACTTTACAAACAAAGAGTTAGATGACTTTATTTGTGAGGGAAACAGATTTAAAGTAATATCTAAAAAGAAACAAGAGAAGTAAGAATTTTTGATGTATCCAACTTATGTTGTTTATTAAAAGATATGAGAAACAACAAAAGATGATATAAAACAAAAGTTGATATAAACAAAAGATGATATAAAGTTTCTTTTTTCAATAAAGAGTATTATAAACTATGAAGAGTGATAAACTAGAAGAGATATTAAAAATAATTCATGAACAATTACATAAAAACATAGAAGAAAATAAACAAATGACAGCAGCAACTTAGTCCTTATAATCTAATAGTGATATTAAATGTAGTAGATGTCATCATTATTGTTATTAAACTTACATTTAAACAAGAAGCTCTGATGAATCAGCTACTTTATTCTACTGGTGTATAAATCCAGATTGTCCACTATTTGAAAAAAGATTGAAAGGCAAAGAAGAGTGAAAGTTAAAGACAATAAAGTTAAAAATAAGCTATAAACAATTAGTTATAAACAACTTAAGTACAATTTATATTATTTTTTATATTTTCTTTTTCTTTTTCACTATTTGTTTTATTTCTTTGTTTCTATATCAAGCCCAGCCATGGATAATTTCTTTATAACTTTATCTTATACTTCTTTGTTTTCACAAACTATATCGTCTTAAAACCAAAATATTTATCCTTTAATATTTTTAAACAAACAAAGAAGATAAAAGTCCCAAAGTTATTTTCCAACTGAGCTTCCTTTTGTTAAATATATTCCTCTTTTTCTTTTATAAAACTCCTTTTTGTTAAAAGTAAAGTATTTATTAACTTAGTAATTAATATTGTGTTTTAAAAGAAGTTTATTGAGACTATTTATTTCTACTCTATTGTAAGCAGACTTAATATCTAAATAATTTTTGTATTAATCTTTTAGTTTCATTAACTCTTAGTATGAAACAATTTTGTGTATATCACTTTAAAGTTCTTTTACTTTGTTTTATAACTAAATTACAGGCTCTTATTTCTTAAAAAGATATTGTTTACCTCTAGTTTTAAAAAGTCCTAAGTGGTCATACTCTTTATCTTTATTAAGCCTTTCATGCCGGCCCCGTTGGGCTTATTTTATTTCTTTACTCTCAGTTGTAATGAGTATTTTGTTTTTATTTTTGTTCATTTCTTAGTTTCTTTCTTTTATAAAACTAAGAATCCAGGCTCTTAAACTTTGTTTTAAGATAAAGCGTAATACAACAAAGTTCTACATTTCTAATTTTAAATTAAGTTTTCATAATCATTTTGTTTAATAAACTTTTCATTAGGGAAGATATCAACAAACTTAGGCTGTTAAACAATACAGTCATGAGCTTTGTTGTTTATTAAATATTTGTAAGAAGGAATTGATGTTGAAAGAATAAGTTAAACAATCATATCATCATCAGGGAATTTATTAACTAGTTTTATTTAAACATTACTTTTAGAACTAAGTGTAACATTAAAACGCTCATAAAAGCCTAATATTTTATGCTTCTTTACAATTGACTAAATGTTTTCTAATATTTGTTAGAAACTAAGTTTAAAAATAGAGTCATATAAACTTTTGTGATTTAAAGTAAATTAAGTTTCATCTTTGTCCATATAAACTAAGTTTTCATATATCATATAAGCACAGAAATTTTAGTATTTGAAAAACTCATCTCTTAAAGAAATTCCTTACATCATATAACTTCTTATATAAAACTTAAGTTAATAAATATTTTGTGTTTAATTAAGAGGAGCATAAATACTATTATCTGTTTACTTTTCTAAACGAATTTGTTTATATTTATTCCAGTTTAGTCCAGGATAGTTTAAAACACGACTTCTTACACGCACAGAGTTAATATATTCTTTGTTTATCATAACTATGTTTCCTTTGTTTATTTGTTTTTATAACTCTTTCTCTTCTTACCATTAGTCTAAAATCACATCAGTTGTATAATAACGAAGAATTATTCTTAACTTCTCTTTAAGACTTAAGTTTTAAATATACTTCATTTCTAATTACTAAAAGTGAGGATTATTTACAATTGACAAAAGTTCATTTAAATATATTTCTTTAACAGGAAGTCTTTTAATATAATTGTTCAAAAACAAAGCTCCATATTATTTTTGTACAAACTCACTTTGTATTGGCTTCTTAAGTCTGTCTTACTAATAGTCTTCTGCTCTTAGTTATTTGTATAAGTCTTATATTTCTAAGTCTTTTTAAACTATGTCTAACCACTTTTGTTCATGAGGAGATATAGTTTTAAAACCAGGAGCAGAAGGAACTAAGTTATAAATTTTTACTACTCTTTACTCTTCTTTTAAATCTTAATGTCCTTAAAAACGAACTGCTCTAGCAATAATTTAGTTATAAAGAGAGATATAAGGAATATTGTCTAAAATAAAGAAGTGAGAAACACATTTTAAAGAAAGACCTGTTTGTCCAATACTTGTTATAAACATAAAGTTTATTAACTCTCCAAATCTATTATCATAAGAGTTAAATATTTTAGTGTATAAATCTCTTTGTGTTTTTGAAGTTCTGTTTGTGTAATAAACAAAAGTTGCTGGCTTAAAATGAGTTCTTTATTCTTTAGAGTGTTATGAAAACTCTCGTCCACAAACAACACAAAGTGTTTTACTATTAGTTGAAGTATTATATTCAATAAATCCATTTTCTTTAAGTATTTCAATATATTAGTAAAGTCCAAACTAAGCGTCAATATTTTCAATATAAGCAACTGACTTCTTACACTCTTCATGTTTAAGAATTTAGTGTAAAGTATTAACAAAGTTATATGAAATTGGAGAGTGTTTCTTTAAGTTTTCTTTTTAAACATCAAATCCTTTTAGTAATTTAGACACAGGATGTTATTAACCATCATAATAATATTTAGGCGAAATAAACTTAGTTGTTGATAATAAACCCTGTGTTTGTTTTTAAGCTTAAGTATAAGCTTCATATTATTATTTACTAAATTCACATCTTATCATTGGAAAATTTTTATTTAAGACAGGACCACTTTGTATCATTTCTTTTCTAGCCATTTTGTATTAAGTTTAATTATAACTAATTGTGTGTTGAGCTAGTGTCTTTATCTTTTGTTTATAAGCCTAAGGGCCAGTAGACTTAATTATATCTTCATTAAATATATCTAAAATATAATCTAATTCTTCAATAGAGGCATTAAACAAAGTCCCTGATAAACAAATTACTCTCATTCTTGTTATCAAATGTTAAAAGAGTTTCTTAAAAGCAAGTCCATAAGAATTAAGTCCTTATTAAGAATATAAGTTTTGAAACTCATCTATAATTGTATAAGAGTCTTAAAACAAAGTAAACAAATCAAAGTCAGACAACAAAGCGACATTTTAAATAGTTATATATTAAAAGCTTTATGGATCAAGTCCTATCTTCTTAATATCGTTTGTAAACGCAGTTTTAGTAGCATCATTTCCAACAATAATATATTTACCATTATAATATTTCAATATATTTAAAGCCGTCAAAGTTTTACCCGCTCC
>OBLI01003716.1_pt1 | contig 11491 bp, 9 predicted proteins | sample 1519701 | NCBI WGS metagenome assembly OBLI01 (sample SAMEA3663005, study PRJEB22513) | pig gut metagenome | biome: pig gut; feature: pig-associated habitat; material: faeces | place: France | collected 2012 | reverse complement strand
GACAAGCCCGTCTTTTTTCTGTACAGATTTCCTGCGGAATTGAGCCCTGCCTATATACAAAAAGAGAGTATTTTATGAGCCCCTCTGCCGAGGCTTTTCATGAAATGCTCTTTTTTTGTAAAAATTTTTTGTAATATTTTATTAATACAAAGTAATAAATAAATATTAATTATTTACAACAAAACGAATAAAAATATAATAACAAATAGGTGTCTATACAACTGCAAAATGGCTTTATTGAGCCTTTTATTAATAAAAATAAGTGCTATAATGATACCACAAAAAGACCATATAAAATACATAAAAATTCAATATGGCGAAAGGCGGTGCATCGGAAAATTCTTACATGGTACATACGGTGAAGTCATTATAAGTAAAGGATGCGCAAAATTATGAACAAAATATTTAAAGTCATTTACAGCAAAACCAGACATTGCTACGTTGTCGTCTCGGAACTAGCAAAAAGTCATTGCAAAACCACACAAAGTCATACAGTCAGAAGCAAAACAGCCTTGACGGCAGCTGTATTGCTGGCATTGGGAGCTTTCTCGTTTGTAGGGATGCCAGTGGTGCAGGCGGCCGACGGCACTGAAAGCTTACGAAATAACGATTTTGTAGGAGCTAATGATCAATATTGGTATTATGATGAAAAGAAGGGTGAATGGACAACATATCAATATAAATTGACTAGTGCCTTTAATAACCGTGCACGAGGCAAATTACCTAACTATCAGGGCGGTGGTGCAAAGTTCCCTGGTGCCGTCACTGCAGGTTTATACGCACAAGCAGGACAGCAGACGGTTACCATTGGTGATCGTAATGCTGGTCAATCAAAAGGCAGTGTATTCATAGGCGAACATAGTGGATATAATAATGGGAATAATGATCCTGCTGGGATGAAAAACAACTATGTGACATCTGTTGGGTTCCAATCTGATGCTACCGGTTGGGGTTCTATTGCCATCGGCTCTAATGCAACCACTGAAAATTCAAAGATGGAGAGCCAAGTTGTAGAAGAAGTAGGGAATGCTAATACTTCTGGTACAGTAAGTGATGATACTTATGGAATAAAAGAAAACCCGACAATCCAGGGAGCTTCTGTAGCTTTAGGCTATAACGCTCATTCAAAAGACGGTAATATCGCCATCGGTGCATATTCGGATGCAACGACAGACCTCAGTGCTGATACGAGTGATAAAGCAAAGTCGTATTTAACAAAAAATAATGCAACTTCCTATGTATCCGTAGGTAGTAAGGATGTCCAGCGTCGCATCTCCAATGTAGCCGATGGTGCTGCTGATTCTGATGCAGCTACTATTGCACAGTTGAAAGAAGCTGTTAAAGCAACAGATGCCAGCAAAAAGGCAAACATTGACGCATCTAATATTGGTAAAAATTTAAAGTTTAAAGCAGACGGTAAGACAGCTGCTGATTCATCTGATATAACCACTAATGAAAACGACTGGGGCACGGCTATCGGCACAGGCAAGGTGGAAGACAAAATGGCCAGCTTGTCACGGGCGGCACGGTGTATAATGCCCTCCAACAGCAGGCCGATAATTTGAAAGTCAACGCTGGCTGGGGCATCAACGTTGCTGATGAAAACGACCCGACGAACACCGGAAAGAAAACTAAAAATGTCATCAGCCTGAAACACAATCTTGGCACGGGGTACAACGATGACGAGGCTAAAGGCATGATCATCGGCGGTCTGGTTGAAGACAGAGATACTGCAAAACAGTACGGTGCTGCTGATGCAAATTCCGTTATCGTCGGTGCTGGTAAAGCCTTGGCATCCGGCAAGAGCAGTGTCGTTGTCGGTGGATTGGACAATGTTGCTTCTGGCGCTACGTCTGTAGTCGTCGGCGGTGATAACAATAATGCAGCAGGAAATCAGTCTGCTGTATTCGGTGGACGTGATAACACGGCTGGTGGTATTGCTTCTACAGCCGGAGGCGGTATCATGAATGTTGCCAATGGTCAGCAGGCTGTTGCTCTTGGTGGTGCATACAACTATGCATTGGGGGTTTCTTCAACAGCCATCGGCGGAACGGGCGGCAATGGTATGTATGGTTACAGCACTAGTGTAAATGGTAACTACTCAGTTAGTCTGGCTGGTGGTTCTACCGGTACTGATGCGTTAAATGGCTTAGCGGCAGGTAATCAGTCCGTTGTCACAACAGCTAATGGTACAGCCGTTGGCTATCAGGCCACAACTGATCAAGAAGGCACGATTGCGTTTGGTCATGATGCTGGAGATGTATCTGGTTATGCTGTCACATGGAAACAGCGGACCGATGACAAGAAAAATGCAGATCATACAACCAACGATTATACGCAGGTTCCCGATTCTGTAACTCCTACGACATATAAAGATGCTTACTACAACCGCCTCGTCAAAGTTGCCGACGGTCAGGATGACCACGACGTCGTCGTCATGGAACAGCTGAAGAATGCTAAAAATGATTTGAAGGTTAATGCTGGCTGGGGCATCAACGTTAATGATGTCACGACAAAAAATGATGATGGCACGGAAACTACGACGAAAAACGTCATCAGCCTGAACCGCAATCTGGGGACAAATAATGGTAATACTGAGGCTAATTATAATGGTAAGGTTTATAATGGTAAGGTTTCTTTTGAAGCGAAAGGTAAAAACTCATTAATCCTTGGTGGTGAGGCATCTACTACACTTGATACGAATGTTACGGCCGGTACGGATGGAGATTATTCCGTATTAGTCGGCGGATATAATAATTCTGTAAAAAGTGCAGGAAAACGCGTAGTAGTGGCTGCTGGTTCTTATAATAAAGCATCAGGTGAAAATTCAGCAGTTATTGGTGGTTCTTATAACCAGGCCTCTGGTGATCATTCTGTTGTTATAGGCGGTGGAGAATCTTCAGATGACCAGGGAAATCAGGCTTCTGGACAGTTTTCAACAATAATTGGTGGAGATGGAAACAAGGCAAAAGGAATAAATGATGTTGTTTCTGGTGGTTATCAAAACATAACTTCAGGGGGTAGCTCATTTATTGGTGGTGGTCAGTCCAATAAGGCACTTGGTTTCGCTACTGCAATTCTTGGCGGTGCCTACAATATGGGGGTAGATGATACGACCGTTGTTGGTGGGCAACTTAACCTTGCTGTGTCTTATGGTGCTTTTGCAGCTGGGGGTTCTGCAAACCAAGTAGCTGGCTTTATGTCGGCAGCTATTGGCGGAGAAAAGCAGAGAGTTATTGGGAACTATTCAACTGCAATTGGTGGTGCCTCTACTGGCATAGACGCTGAGCATGCAACAGCTATAGGATCTCATGCTGTCGTTACATCAAAGAACGGGCTGGCATTAGGATATAAAGCGACTGCTGATAAAGAGGGAACGATATCCTTTGGGCATGATAAAGGAGATGTTTCCGGATATGAATCAAAGATAGAATATGGTCCTTATGGTTATTATTCTGGTGAGGTTACGAGTTATTTTGTTACGCCTGCAAGTGGTGAAGATGCTAGAAGCGTTGTGTATACGCCCACGTATTACGAATCCGCCGAATATAACCGACTTGTTAAAGTGGCTGACGGCATTGATGCCCATGATGCCGTGGTCATGGAACAGCTGAAACCGTATACCAAATCGGACGCATCTAACGTTGGCGCTAATCTGAAGACCTACACCGTCGGCGATAATGGAGAAACCATTACAGAAGCCGTTGCGACAGCAGACCAGAAGAAAGACAATAAAGACGCCTGGGGCAAGGCTCTTGGCGCAGAAAAGTTCTCTGAAGGCACGACCACTACTGCCACAAATGCTTCTACTTCCGACCAGCTGGTAACAGGCAAGACATTGTACAACTACGATAATCCAACCGGCTCTGCAAATTACGTTAATGTAAACAACACTACCGGCCAGAACCTGAGTGCCCTTGATGCACAGGTCAAAGCCAATGCTGACACGCTGAATGATAAGACTCATAACATCAAGTACTATTCGATATCTGATAATGCACCTACGCTTGGATTTGACAGCTATAGCAATGCAGGTAATGACGGTGCTAAAGGCAATGGCAGCCTGGCCGCAGGTTTTGTTACGCATGCAGACGGCATTGCTTCGACCGTTGTCGGCTCGTACTCTGGCGTCATGAATAAGGGCACTGCTTTGGGACCTTTGGGACTTGATTATCGTGGGGCTACTGCTGTTTCTTTGGGTACTGTCAACGTTAACAACAATACAGATACAAGCAAGCCTTACAGCGGTGTAGCTAACAGCATTGTCGGCCAGGCCAATATGACGACGAATTCTAACGCAGCCATCATCTATGGTGCAGGCAATACTGTCACGGATTCCTATCGTCCGATTAATGACAAGAAGGCTGCAGGTATCTTAGGCAGTATTTCGGATCCGACGAAACTCAGCGAGGCTATGCAGAATGCCGTCAAGGATAGCGGCGGACAGGTCATGGTCATGGGCGGCGGCAATAACGTCGAAAGTGCCTATATGAGCCAGGTTGTCGGTGTCGGCAATACGGTCAAGGGCAATCAGGTAGAGAACACTAAAGGCGAATGGGGTACTGACACTTCCGATACAGCTATCAAGGATTATAACTCTGAAAAGTCTTCACAGTATAACTACGTCGATGGCTTCAACAATGAGGTCATTAACGGCAAGCATGATTATGTCATCGGCGCCAACAATAAACTTTCCGGCGACAGCTATGATGATGACCAGGCCAATCCAATCAAAAGATCCAACAAGTCTAATATTGTCATCGGCGATAACCATACACTGACTAGAAAGCAGAACACGGTAATCATTGGTTCTAGTGATACTGAAAATACGCAAACTATAGCTCGTGACGCGGTCATCATTGGCCACAATGCCAATGCAACCAGCGACACTGGTGCTGACAATGCGGTTGCTATTGGTCGTGCTGCTACGGCAACTGGCGGCAATGCCGTAACAATTGGTGTGAATACCTCGGCAGGAGAAAACAGCATTACTATTGGCTCTGAATCCCATGCAAATTCCGGAAGCAATATTGCCATCGGTAGATCTGCTCAGGTTTATGGATACGAAGTTACTAATGCTGTTGCCCTTGGACAGGAGGCCAATGCACAGGTTGCTGATGGCGTAGCTATCGGCAGCGGATCTGAAGCTACTGTAGCAGGTAAGACAACTGAAGGATATGATCCTGCTACCGGTCAGAATTCAACAGAGACTACTGCTACTTGGCAGGCCACCAAAGCAGCTGTATCCATCGGTAAAGCAGATGGCACAGTAACCCGCCAGATCAACGGCGTAGCTGCAGGTACAAACGACACCGATGCCGTCAACGTCGCACAGCTGAAATCTTTGCAGTCTGGTCTGACGAATGATTTGACAGATAAGGGCCTGAAATTTGCGGCTAATTCTGGGGCCGAATATACGGCTAAGCTGGGCAGCACGGTGAAGATTCAGGGCACTGAGAAGAAAGAGGGCCATGAATACACGGCTGATAATCTGACTACGGAAATTGATGAAAATGGCAACATCACCATCCTCATGGACAAGGATATGTCCGTGGAAAAACTGGCTGTAAACGGCAAGAATGGCAAAGATGGTGCTCCCGGCAGCATCGGCATCAGTGGCCAGGATGGTAAAGCTGGTGTCGGCATCGACGGCAAGAATGGCATCTCCATCAAGGGCCAGAATGGCAAGGATGGTGTGACCATCAAAGGCATCGATGGTGTCGATGGCGTAGATGGAGCCGAAGGCCATATCGGACTGAATGGTAAGGACGGTATGACAGACATCTTCACTACAGCAGGAAAACCGGGCCTTGATGGTAAAGACGGTGAAACCATGACACGCATTGTGTATAAGGATCCGAAAGGAACCGAACACGACGTGGCAACTCTTGATGATGGCCTGAAGTTCAAGGGTGATGATACGACTGTCATTAACAAGAAGCTCAACAACACTCTTGATATCATCGGCGGTGCGAAGGGCGACCTGACAGAAGGCAACATCGGTATCAACAGCACGAAGGAAGGCAAGCTGAAAGTCCAGCTGGCAAAAGATCTGACGGGTATCACATCCATCAGCAACCAGAAGACCGAAGGCGGCAAAACCACCGGTGCCAAGATTACCCTTGGCGATAATGGCAGTGTCGATGTCAACGGTGGCAAGATCACCCATGTAGGCAGTGGCATTGAAAAAGATGCTACTGGTAACATCACAGAAGCAAGCAAGACGAATGCTGCCAACATCGGCGATGTCCAGACCATTGCAGAAAGTACCGCTACAAGTTTGACAGACACGGGACTGAAATTCGCAGCTAATTCTGGGGCCGAATACACGGCTAAGCTGGGCAGCAAGGTGACGATTCAGAGCACTGCCAAGAAAGAGGGCCATGAATACACGGCTGACAACCTGACCACGGAAATTGATGAAAATGGCAACATCAAAATCCTCATGGACAAGGATATGTCCGTGGAAAAACTGGCTGTAAACGGCAAGAATGGCAAAGATGGTGCTCCCGGCAGCATCGGTATCAACGGCCAGGATGGTAAGTCCGGCATTGGCATTGACGGCAAGGATGGCATCTCCATCAAAGGTAGAGACGGCAAGGATGGTGTGACCATGAAAGCTGTCGATGGTGAAAATGGTACAGAAGGCCATATCGGTCTCACGGGACCCGCCGGCACCAATGGCATAAAAGGTGCAGATGGACAGCCGGGAACTTCCATCGATATCACCGTCAAGAATGGTTATGATGGAAAAGCTGGAACAGATGGCAAGGATGGTGTCAAAGGTGAAAAAGGCGTCGATTGTACAAGCCTGACCCGTATCGTCTACAAAGATGGTGCTGGTGAACATCAGGTAGCTACCATGGGAGACGGCCTGAAGTTCAAGGGTGATGATGGAACAGAAATTGCCAAGAAGCTGAACAACACCATGGAAATTATCGGTGGTGCAGACAGCACGAAACTGACTGACAAGAACATCGGTGTCAATAGTGATGGCGACAAGCTGAAAGTCCAATTGTCTAAGGATTTGACAGGAATGAACAGCACCACCTATACAGCCACAACTGGCGAAGGAGAATCGGCAACGACTTCTACGACAGTAGTGAATGGTAATGGTCTGATGATTACGGACGGCCCAAGTATTACCAACAAAGGCATTGATAGTGGCAACAAAGTCATTACTAATGTAGGCAGTGGCATTGAAACGGATGCAAATGGCAAATATACCGTTACAGACCAGAACAAAGGCAATGCTGCCAACATCGGCGATGTTCAGAACATGGTCAATGAGGCTGTTAATAGTGCAGCTGATACTACCAACAAGGCATTGGCAGGTAAGGCCAATATCGATGCATCCAATATCGGAGCTAACCTGAAAAATGCAGACGGCTCTGTTGCTTCGGCAGAAGACCAGAAAACTAATGCTGAAAAGTGGGGCAGTGCTATCGGTACCGGTGAAATCAAAGCTGATGATGGTCGGATGGTAACAGGCAAGACTGTCTATGATGAAGTCCGTCCGAAGGTAGATGGTAGCTATGTGAAGAAAGACAAGACCACCGGCGAAAATCTGTCGGCTCTCGATAGCAAGATTGGCTCTCTGGACCAGGATGGCAACTACATCAAGAAGGATGACAGCGTTTCTAAGAATCTGAGCACACTCGATACGCAGGTCAAGAACAATGCCGAGTCCATCCAGAATATCACGAACAACGTGAAGAACCTCAGCAACAACGCGGTCCAGTATGATGAAGGCTCCAACAAAACGAAAGTCACGCTGGGCGGTGAAGGCGGTACGACCATCACCAACGTCAAGGATGGTGCTCTGAACGATAGTAGCACGGATGCCGTCAATGGCAAGCAGCTCTATAAGGAAGTCCATGTCGATAGCGATGGTTCCTATATCAAGAGTAACAATACGGTCGGTCAGAACCTGTCTGCTCTGGATTCCGGTCTTAAGACGACGAGCGACCTCATCCACACGAATACTAAAGGTGACACCATTCAGATTGGCGGCAGCAGCAGTGCCTCGAAGATTGATGTCAATGGCAAGGATGGCAAGGGCCGCGTCATTACCGGTGTTATCAGCGATGCTAACGATCCGAACAGTGCGGCTAACGTCGGCTACGTCAACGGTCTGACTGCCGCCAACACGCAGCAGATTTACCGCGACATGAACAACGCGTACAGTCGTTTGGATACGAATATCAACAGAGCGGTAGCCGGCAGCAATGCTTTGGCAGCGCTCCATCCGCTTGATTTCGACCCGGCCGATAAAGCAAGTTTCGCTGTCGGTTATGGTCATTACCGTAACGCCAATGCAGCGGCTGTCGGCGCCTTCTACCAGCCGAATGCCAATACCATGGTCAACATGGGCATTTCTCTTGGCAACGGCGACCCGGGCTTCAATGCCGGTGTTTCCTTCAAGATTGGCAAGGGCTCCGCATACAACGGCGTCAGCAAGGCTGAAATGGCACAGACCATCCACGACCAGGCTACGGAAATCTCGGCTATCAAAGCTGACGATGCTGCTAAGGATAAACGAATCGATGCCTTGGAAAAAGAAAACCAGGAAATGAAGAAACAGATTCAGGAAATCCTGGCTCGCCTGAATGGATAAAAGGGGGAATCATGGCACAGACAACAATTTGCATACGCATCGACGACAAGCTGAAAAAAGAATTTGAAAAGTTTTGCGATTCCGTGGGCATGAGTATGTCCACAGGAATCAACATCTTCATCAAAAAATCCGTCGGGGAACAACGCATCCCCTTCGAAATCACAGCTAAAAGCGATACGGAAAAAGAATAGAGGGAAGTATAGTTCCCGAGAATGATTTAAAGGGCCCGTGCATGATGGTGTTTCATCATGCGCGGGCCCTTTTTTCTTTTGTGATATTCGGACTCAGATGTGGCTGCGCTGCGACAGACTCATGATTATATTATGACCGTTTGCTATCTGTCATAAATTCCGGCTATGTACAGGATTCACGGCGGTACGCCCTTTGGGACGTCCCCTACGATATCGCATGCAGGCGATGAAAAAGTTCACTGAAGATATGACAGCGAACTTTTTCATTTCTGTTCATTGTCAAGATTTTTGAAGCGGACAAAATCGAGGACGGCTTTTTTGTTCGTATCGTCCAGCGTGCGATAAAGCGATAGCAACTGAGTTTCGTCGGAGGAAAGGGTGCTGGTCAGGGAATCGGTATCTGGTTCCATGCGCACATCGTACCCCATGAGCCACGATTCGGAGACATGTAGGGCACGGGCGATGAGCATGACGTTAGTTTGTTTTGCTTTCCAACGTCCATTTATATATGAACTGATGATACCGCGGGTCAAACCGGTTTTGCGGGCCAGGTCCACAGCGCGCATCTGGCGGTATTCAAGGGCTTGTTTCAGGCGTTTTCCAAAAATATTATTTTCCATGGGGTAACCTCCTTTTCTTTCACAAGTATACAATAAACGTTTAGAAATCTCAACATTTTGTGCAAAAAGCCTTGACGATAGGCTATTTTTATAGTACTATTTTTTTGTGAAGAAAAGTACAGATTTCAAATCAAAAAGGAGGACCGATATGACGTATGATTATTCTAAACTCTACGGCCGCATGGCAGAACTGGGAATTACCCGCGAAGAGCTGGCAAAACAGTTAGAAATAAGCCGCTCTACGCTTTATTCCAAGCTGACTTCGCGGACTGAGTTCACGCAGGATGAAATCCGTAGATGTGTAGAAATTTTACGTCTGGATGTACGCGATTTGTCACTGTATTTTTTTAGGACTAAATAGTTTCGATAACAAATCAATAGGAGGGAGAACGATGCTAAAAAAATGGATTTCAACGGGGATATTTTTATTGTGTCTGATGTATAGTCCTGTGAGCTTTGCTTATGTCGATGATGCCGGCGTCATGAACCAATTCGACTATGACAATGCAACGCCCCTTTGGGATTACATCAATGCCAATGGTTACCGTTTCTATGGACATGACGCGATGAATGACCAGTACATCAAGACTGATAACAGTATGTTCATTACGATTAGCCGCGGCGGTTTCTTGGGTGATTTTTACAGTTATCCCGCTGGGACACTGACACAGTTGATTTTCTTGAAGCCCGGTCCGATGACGGATAAGGGCATCCAAGTAGGCGATAAAGCAGAAAAAGTCATCAAGGTGTATGGGCAGGCCTATCCTGCTGACCGCAAAGATGTGTACAGCCATGATCCGGATACGGGATTCTGGGTCCAGGGAACGAGAAATTACAAGACGAACTATGGCGATCAACAGAAGTTCCACTATATGGTCCTTACCTATTACGATCGCCAAGGCCATCATCTGCATTTTTTGGCCGACAAACATTCGGAACGCATCAAAGCGATTATTTACTGGAAAGGCTGGCCTAATTTAGGGGAATCGACTTATGCACAGGGCATCATGAATGAGCTATCGAACTTGGGATTGACACGGTTCGTATTGGAAAGTGAAATGAAGGAACATCCGTTGAAATCAGGATGGCGCACGATTACCGATGCCTGGCATGGGATTTAAGATAAGGAGGAATTTGCTATGAAATGTTATAATCATCCGGATCGAGATGCTGTAGGGACCTGTGTGGATTGTGGAAAAGGATTGTGCCAGGAATGTATGGATTTATGGACTATACCTGTTTGTGCTGACTGTAATTTGAAACGCTGGCAGGCCACGAAACATGAGGTTTTCAAGGAGTTTGCCATTACAGCGGTCTTCGCCATCATCGGCCTTGTCTTTGCTTTCCAGGGATATAATGGGCTGTTCAACGCCATCGCAGTCATTTGGATGATGGCCGGCGTTTATCCTGGCTGGAAAATGCTGACTCGGATTACGCCGAATGTTTTCCTGATATTGCCTCTTATCGGTTGGGTCTTATATTTTTTCATCAAATTCTTTATCGCCATGCTGATTGGCTGGATTTGCCTGCCTATTCGACTGTTCAAGAATATACGGACCTTGGAAGAGGCTAAAAAAATAGAGATGGCAATTGCTTCATTGAAATAATATAACACACGGGGCTGTCGCGATGCGACAGCCCCGTTTTTGCATGGTGAGTGCTAGACTTATAGAGTTGTGAAAAAATAGAAAGTTATCTTTTCTGGAGGGATGCGGAGTAGGGACACGATTTTTCGGATTTCGTCTTGGGTGAATTCACTTTGAGAGTTCAGTTTCTTGGTAAGTGATTCGGGACTAATGGAGATTTTTTTGGCTAATACTGAAATTGTTAGTGAATGGCTGTTCATGAGGTCTTGTAAGGCGCTGTAGTTGTAGGTGACATTTCTTGGTTTCATGAGAGGCTCTCCTTCCATGTTTTCTTTTTTTTTGCGCCTTACAAGAAAACCACTTGCAGCCAGGGAACAAGGGCGGCGTAGCCGTACTATTTACCCTTGTTCCCTGGCTGCAGGTGGTTAGGCTCTGAAGCAAAAAAAAAATTTAGTTAGGTCTTTTTATTTTTTCGTT
>OBLI01003715.1_pt1 | contig 11493 bp, 15 predicted proteins | sample 1519701 | NCBI WGS metagenome assembly OBLI01 (sample SAMEA3663005, study PRJEB22513) | pig gut metagenome | biome: pig gut; feature: pig-associated habitat; material: faeces | place: France | collected 2012 | reverse complement strand
CCAGCTAATTCTTCTTGTAATTGTTGTATAATTAAATCTTGTGCGTCTAGTTGTTCTTGTAAATCTTCACCTTGTGGTACATTTACTGTAACTGTTCCTAAACCAGTATAACCTTCATCAGCCGTGTATGTGCCATTTTCAGTTATAGTTTTATCTTGATTATTTATTGGTGTTCCAGTTTCAGCAGTACCTGTAACATTTAGTACAGTTTGTCCTTTTACTAATTTTTCTGGAGTCAAACCAGTTAATGTAGCTAACGTACTAATACTTTTTTCATTTAAACTTACACCTATTGCTTGCCCTTGATTTATAATTCGTTTTTCAGACGCTCTACCAGTCATATCAAGTTTATCAACATGAATATCTGCATCTCCAGTCATAGAATACCCAGTCTGGTCTACTACATACTTAGAATTATCACTAGGTAATATACCAGTAACTTTTTCACCATTTACATAAGCTGTTTTATCTTTTTCTATATCACTTGCAACAGCATTAGCATCACTTGTATCTATACCGGTAGATGGCACATTTACTATTACCGTACCCAAACCATCATAATTTTGGTCAGCGGTATATGAACCATTTTCAGTAATTGTTTTATTTTGTAAAACTGGACTGACGCTTACACTAATGTTCACATTTGATATAGCGTCAAATTCTTGGTCTGGTAATAAATTATAATTGCCATTTTGTGTTATATTTAACGTTTTTGATTGATAGTTTCCTCTAGTTTCAATGCTCAAAATCTCAGTATCAAATTCAGAAGCGGGGATAGGAGTGTTATCCCCTGTCTTCTGTTTTATAGCACTTGAAACGTCAGTAAGGAAATCAGTTAAATTGTTTGTTCTTGCCATTTACATTTCTCCTTTCTTTTAATTAAATCTATATCCAGCGGAAGTCAATCGTGCTCGTTGGTTTGTATCTAATCTATTAGTAAGTGATATGTTTGTACTATAAAATGGACTATAACTATTGTTGTTATATAAATTCAAACAGTTTGAATATACGTAACTACCAATATTTATAAAAAAGTTAGTAATTGCATATAAACTATCATTTGACAAATTATTACACATATAAAACATTCCAGACATATTTATATGACGACCAATATTAGAAGCGTGTGTAAATGCCCAATTTTCCATACAAGTAACGTCATTTAATTTAATACAATTTCCAAACATATTATTACAAACCAAATAGTAATTACTAGCAAAATGTAATGACAAATTATTTGCGTTTACCAAATTTTTACAGTTATAAAACATATAAGCGGTACAATTACAATTAGTAGCAACTATATTGTTTATCGTGTCCAATCCAGTACATCCACTATAAGTATACCAGAAGTTCACATTTTGTACGTTTATCGAACCGGTAGATTTTACATAGTAAGCCATATATTGATAATCAGAATAGTCATATCCACCGAAAAAACGTAATGACAAATGTTTTCCAGACATACTAAAATTTAAGTATGTAGTACGAGCAGGAGTAGCGCACAAACCATCAAACCTACAGTCTGTGAAATACCAATTATTGAAACTTGCATAATTCGCAGACCAAGGAAAAGCCATCATAAACGTAGAATGACTTACATTATGTGTTCCTAAATTCATATTTGGTACGTCAGGACCAAATGTTCTATTGAACGTATGTGAGTTCCAATTCCAGTTATCTAATGCTGAAATATCTGTTAAATTAGTACAATTATAAAATGTATAGTTAAGATGAGTTACTTTATCAATGTTCCAATTTGATAGCGCTGAAATATCTGCTAAATTACTACAATTATAAAATGTATTATACATAGCCGTAGCCGTAAACTTTGATGTATTCCAATTTGATAGCGCTGAAATATCTGTCAAATTAGTACACTGCGCGAACATATTGCTCATAGAAGTAAGATTTGATGTGTCCCAATTTTCCAACCCGTTTAACGCTGCCAATTTTCTACAACCATTAAACGTATTGTCCATATTAGTAACATTTGATGTATTCCAGTTTGATAAACCAGAAATATCTGTTACATTACTACAACCATTAAACGTATTGTCCATATTAGTAACATTTGACGTATTCCAGTTAGCAAGCTCATTTACATTACTTATATAATAAAGATATTTAAACCCATTTGACAAAGTTGTAAAATTACGAGTGTTCCAATTTTCTAAACCACGTAATGTGGTAATATTTTTTGTGTAGTAGAATGTATAGTCTATATTTGTAGCGTTAGATACATCTAAATGAGTAACGTCAAATATATCTAAATTTTGACCGTGTATAAGACACTTCACTAAAAGTTGATTCATTGTAAGTATTTAATCCTACACCAGTAAATTGAATTCTTCTTGGCTTATATAAAAATTGTTCATCACCTTTATAATCACCAACAATATCAAATATCTGCACATTGTGACGTATATTTTCTGGTGTTATTTTATTTGTTTTTTCTTGTAAAATCATATTTGCTAAATCCATAGTAGTATAATTTGTAACATCTGCCATTATTTGTTACCTCCCTCATAAATAGTTTCTAAAATAGAATATAATTCTGCGTCTGTACCACCAATAGCAACAAATTGTTGTTCAATTGGGATAACTCTTTTTAATAAATTAAATATAGTTTGATCATAACCTAAAATATTCCATAATATAGCGTTTACAGCAGGGTCATCTCCTCCGCCACCTTCAACGTTAATTATTGTTTTAATACTACTAAATCCATCATACCCAGTATCAGGTAGTATTTCTATTGTTTGATTAGTAGTGAATGTGTAAGTTTTTTCTTGTAATTGTGCTTCAGGTACATTAGTTATAATCTCAAGACCTTCGATTGCGTCATAACCCTCGTCAGGAAGTACAGTGGTTGACCCATTTGCGTCTATGTTTATAACTTTAGTTTGATAAACACCTTGTGAAGGAAGGGCTAATATCTCAGTATCAAAATTCGCAGCAGGAATCGCAGTCTCAGAACCTTTTTTAGTTTTAATCGCACTCGCTACGTCTGTTAAAAAATTACTTAAATTATTTACTCGAGCCATTTCGCTCCTCCTTTCTAATAACTTTTATTTAAAACATTCGTAATTGATGTTTGTATCGCTGTATCTGTATATTGATTAGCAGTTGACACAGCACTTGTCTCAATACCGTCAGCATACTTTTTAGCATTACTTTCAGCCGTACCAGCTACTGTATCAGCATAATCTTTTGCATTTTGTTCAGCTGTACTAGCTTTTCCATCAGCATAAGATTTCGCATTTGCTTCCGCAGTAGAAGCCTGTCCTTCTGCGTAAGTTTTAGCAGAATTTAGAGTTAATACTCCAGCAGCTTCAATTGCGTTCATCATTTCTTGAGTAGTTGAATATTTTGAAATATCAAATTCAACCATACCTACTGGGTCCCATTTTTCTCCAGTCCAGTGATACTCAACAAAACCACCTTTTTCGTCAGGTACTAAATAAATTTTTTGTGGGTCTCCCTCTTGTGGTAATTCGTCTACTAATACATATATACCAGTATCAACTACACTAGCAATAATTTCATTTAATGTAGAATATGTGCCGTCTGGATTTAACCATTTATTAGGTAACGCTGGTTTTGAATCCCAACCTTCGTCGGGATTTATAACTGTATTACCCACCATATCAGTAACTGAACCATCAGCTTGTAATAATTTATTAGGTAGTCCTTTTTTACTATCTAATATATAAGTTACGTCGTTTTCTTTCTTAGCCATTTGCATTTTCTCCTTTCTTAATATTATTCATTTCATCTTGAAGACTTTGGTTTTCTTCTTCTAATCTTTTATTTTCTTCTTCTAATTCATTTATTTTTAATTTTAATTTATGGGTTTCTTTTTCTAGGATTAGTTTTTCTGATTTTAATTTATAATTTTCTTGTTCAAGATTTGCTACACGTTCTTCTAATTTAGCCATTCTTTCATTCATTCTCTGGTCTATCTCCAACATACTTTTGATATTTGTATTCGTTGCTTCAGCATTGACTTTTCTTTTTTCTGTTAATGACTTTACAATTGCTCCTATGACACCTCCACCAAGTAATGAACCTACTGTCGTAGCAATAACTCCCCAGTCTATTCCCATATTTTCACCTCCTTGGTTTATTAAATTATATAGCGTCTATTAGTAATTTGTTGATGCATTAACGCAACCCAGTCATTATAGACATTTTGTTGTCCTAATTCTGATTGAGAACCTAATCCTTCGGCGCCTCTATTCAAATATGCTACGCAAGAACACTTAACGATTACTGGCCAGCAATCATTCATTACTTCTGTTAACTGTTCTTCCTTAAATCTATTCGTCCATTGAGCGGCTTCTCTGATTACCATTGCGCAGACGTCTTCTAAATCAGTAGGTGTTATTTCTGTTTCTAATTTCCCAGTTTCTTCATTTACCGTTGTGATTTCGTCTAATTCAGCCTCAGTAATCTCAGCTATCTCTGGCTCACGATAGTTTTTACCTAGCATAAGTTTTGTTTTTTCTACTATTTTTTCAAATGTCATATCTGGTATTTTTGCCATTTGCTAGCCTCCTTTTTAAAAAATATAGACCGGTCGAAATCTGTTTTTTCAACCAGTCTACTAACCATATTATTTGTTCATATGATTTCTACCTATGAACAGTATAATATATTTCTTGTCTAATTACAAGTGGAGTACAAGTTTTATTTTCCTGTACTGCCAAATCCTCCGACCCTAGAGCCAGTAGCGTTATCGCCTTCTACTCTAAAATATGTAGTTATAATTCCTTGACCGATTTTTTCATTTTTTGAGATAACTACGTCTTCTTCACTATTATTATAAAATTCAAAACCAATCTCACCTTCATTATCTGAATTATCATAATAATCAGCGTCTACTATTCCTACTCCATTTGCTAAAAATAAAGATTTTTTACTTGGATTTGAAGACCTATTTGCTAATATTAACACCATATGTGGGCTTAATTCGCATTTAACTCCTGTCATAACTCTCGTAAGTGTTTTAGCAGGCAAAGTAACATCTTCTGGGGCAAAAAAATCATACCCTGCACTATTTTTAGTAGCTCTTTCTGGAAGTTTTACGTCGTCAATTCTTGATACTTTTTCAAATTTCGCCATTGTTTTGTTCCTCCTTTAACAGTTTTACACCATAGTTAAATAAATTATTATATATTTCATTTTTTTCTTGAGCAATTTCTTCGGTATATTCAGTTAAATCTATTATTTTTTCATTTTTCAATTCTTGCACTATCATATGTCTAGTCTCGTGTTTAACTATTTCATATAGCATATTCATACGATACAAATTAGCTGATATATCTATGTAATAACAATTGTTCCATTCGTGAAACGTACCCAATAAGACAGTTTCTGGGTCTGATTTACGTGCCTTAAAACCATCCTCGTGCTGATACTTCACAAAACGATAACTTATTGGTTTGCTTATAGTTATCCCTAAACTTTTTACATAGCCCTCTGACATTTCCTTAATAGAAGTCTCGTCTATACTTTGTACTTTCATATAGATACTCGTAGTCGGGTCGATTATATAAGTTACAACTATAGCGAAAACTAACACGATTAAGAGTATACTTGCTATCCAAAACATAGTTTGTCCTCCTAAAAACCATTGCCATTTAATTTTCATCTTAATTCCTCCAATGGTTAATAAAAATATAAAGGCGGAGACCCCGCCTTTAGACTAGACCTTTTGGCAGTCTTTTATATTGACAGCCGAAGTAACTGCGTTTCCTTTACCGATAACAACTCTATCGCCAGAAACTTCAATTACGTCGAACACGTCGTTGTGTGTCCAACTCGCTAATTTCATACCTGAGTATGAGCGAGTACCTGTGAATCTTACTTTTGAGCCTTTTCTTATTTCGTCTGATACTGGTGTTGAACCAGAATATAATGTTATATCACTCTCGTTCATCCATCCTAAATCTCCAGTAGTATTATATGGGTGTGCAGCTCCTTCTACATATCTAGTTATATTAGTTGTTTTATTTGTAACACTACCAGCAGGAGAAGTAGCATTTGCGTTTGTATACAAGCTGCCATTTATTATAACTTTATCACCAATATTAAATTTTTGTGTTGATGGTTCAGGCGCAGGTTCTGGAGCAGGTGGTGTTGGTTGCCCTCCATCTTTAGGATTTGGGAAATCGTGATATGCGTAATTTGTATCAAGTCTTCCTGAATATCCATTAAATTTACCGTCTGAAGTAAATTGCCACATTGACCAACCTGATTTTTCATCTGGAGATACAGATAAACCTTTTTGTTTTCCACCACTCGTAGGCCACATTGCCACCCATTTATCAAAACGAGATAGTCTATCGCCTGCTAGTTGATTGTTAAACCAAGAAAGAGAAGCATATACGCCACTATAATAACCTGCGTTTTCAACCTTTTCACAAAATGCGTAACACATATCTCTTAAAGTTGAATTTGAAGGCATACCATTTCTCTTTTTGTAACCATCGGCGTCTTCCATATCAAACCATACACCATATTGAACAATATCTTTGTATGGAGCAATTGCATTTATCATAGCCTGAGCCTCTTTTTCAGCTCCTTCAACATCTAACGCATAAGAGTACCAATAAAATCCTACTGGAATACCTAGAGAGCGACATAAATCAGCATTTCTAGTGAATTTAGTATCAATAGTACCTTTAGTACCATATCCTACTCTTATAATCACGAAGTCAATTTGACTCTTCAATGCAGATAAGTCAATATTACCTTGGTGAGCACTTATATCAATACCTCTTTTTGCCATTTTATTTTCCTCCTTTTTTCTTTCCACCTTTTTTCTTTTTACCACAAGCCATAGTTAATTCACCTCTTCCTCTTCAAAATTTCTTTGAAGTTCAGCGTTACCTTGTTCTATAACTTTCTCTTCTGGCTTAGAATTTTGTTTATTTTGTTTATTTCTATTTAGCATTATCTGAACCTCCTGTTAATTTATTTATTACAGAAGTACCTACTTCATATAGACCAACAGATACTCCTAATAATACAAATATGTTTATAATGCCTGATACTATTCCTGCGAAGTCAAACTGTCCTACATAAATAATACGAAGTCCTCCGATTATAATTGAAAATATCAAGGCTAACCATTTTGTGTCTAATTTTTCTGGTAAATATTTTTTGAACACTTGTGTAAGTAATGTGATTACTGCGGAACAACCAGCGATTGTACCTAAAATTTCAATACTAACAAAATCATTCATATTTTTACCTCCTTATTTTCCTTTTTTAACAGTGGTCGTATCTGGTTGTATAAATTCAGGTAATTCAGTTATTCCAAGAGCTTTTATATCTTTTACCCATTGATTAAATGTTATATCAGGGATAGCTTCTAATTGACTCTGCATATTCTTATACTCTTGTAATAAACGTTGCTTGAATTCTGGGTGTTTTTCTGTAAATTGTTCAATTCTTGGTAACCATTTATTTATAAAATATGACGCCATTTCGTCTGTTTGTTTTTTGTAATCTTTCGCAGGACCAGTCCAGTCTATATTAACGTCTGATGTATATGCCAATAAAATCACAGCATATGCACTTTGTAAAGCGTCTGGTTCTCTTTTTTCTACAGCTCTATCTAATAATAAATCATTTGAGTATAAATATGTCGCATTACCAGTATAAGCATATTCTCCATTATTTTTTCTAGTAATTGAACCTTCGCTTGTACTCCAAATATAAGTTGGAAAATCATAGTGTTTAATATTATCTGTATAATATGGAGCAAGTCTTACGATTTGCAATTCTTCGTGTACTCTTAAATTTGGGTGCATTCTCAATTTATTCTGTTCAAGAAATGAGCGTTTATAAAATTTTCCAAAAAACCAAGTAAATTCAACATTCATAGGTTGTATAATATTTCCTATTGTAGGTACGTAATGATGTGACATCCAATTAGTATGCGCCACGTCTGGTTGGTCTTTATATAATTGTGTTTCAAAGAAGTAAAATACCATATTGTTCTGTAATACGTCGTCACAATCACCCATCATTACATACTCTGCTTTAGAAGTGTCTATACCAAGCTGTCTAGCATTACCTGGACCACCGTTTTCTTTCATTTTTATAATTTTGCTATCAAATTTCCATAAATATTTTTTAACATCTTCCTCTGTTATGGTACTAGGACCACAATCATTCACCAATATAAGCTCAAAATCACTAGGTGTGCAGGCTTGTTGGTTATTTATTGAGCTTAACATTGGTTCAATCGTTTCTAAATCTTCTCCATAAAAAGGAAGTATAATACTTAATTTTTTCATCTTCCTATTATTCCTTTCTACTAAAACTGTTTACGATTTATCATATCGTGCGCACGCTCGTCAGGACTGATTATAAGAGCTTCTGGAAGGCTCAATGATAAATTTAACCTTCTCAAAGAATAAACGCCTGATTTTGCGTCGTAGGCTTCCACAGTGTATGTATATTTTTTATATTGTGGGAATAATTTGAAACCATTTAAGTCTGCGTCTGCGTCTTTTGATACATATACAATGCTTCCTATTGCATATTTACCTGTTTTTTCTGATTTCTTTTCTTCAACTGGAGCCTCTTTTACTTCTTCTGCTGAAGTTATTTCTTCTTTTACCTCTTCAACTGGAGCTATTTCTTCTTCTGTAGCGATTTCTTCTTTTTTAGTTACTTTTTTAGCCATTTCTTTGTCTCCTTTCTCTATTATATTGTTCGTTTTTGCGTCTATTTCTGCAATAACGACATCTTTTTGGTGGTGTGAAGCCTTTTTCTTCATACCATTTTTGCTCTTCTACGGAAAATAAAAATTCTGTTCCGCAGTCTTGGCATTTAATTTTTATGTCCTGGTAGTTATCTGACATTGGGGTTCCTCCTTTTTTTATTTTTTACTTGTAAAGTTGAAATTAAACTCTGGTTCACTATTTTTCTTTTTCTTATCGCCTAATAAAACGTCTGGGTGGTCTTTTAAAAGTGTTTGTACTCTAGCATTTGTAGCTTCTAAGAATATTTGATTTCTTTTATCTACGTAATCTTCAATTTCTTCGTCAGTGCTTACGTCTTCAGCACGTAGTAAGGATAATAAACGTGGGTCATAGCCTTTTTCTGCTACTATAGCGCTGATTTTGTCTCTTCTTCTGATTAGAGATAGTTCTTTTTCATACTCTGCTATCTTCAATTCTTGATTATCTATTTGTTTTTTATATCTTTCTTCTACGCTTAATTTAGCCATTTCTTCGGCTTCTTTTTTCTTAGCTTCAATTTCTTCTAAGATATTTTGTCTCATTTTTTCTTTTTCTGTGTTGATACTTGCTTGTAGAGCGCTTTCTCTCTTAGAATACTCTTGTTCTTTGTTTGTTAAGGCTTTATTTATAGCCTTTTCTAATTTTTTATCGAATTCTGCTTGTAATTTTGGGTCTTGTAGTAACACGTCTAAGTTTTGTGTGTCACTCTCTTGTGGTTTAGCCACCTTATTTGTGATTTGTTGATTTGTTGCTGTGTTATCAGCATTTGCTACCATATCTTGGATAGCGTCATTGTTTTGATTTTCGTCCATATTTAATCCTCCTATTATTTATTATTCTGAAATAGACGGGGACGATACGAGATGGTATCGGACTTTTATTTATTTGGTCTTCCTTCTCTTGATTTTAGAGCTGGAATATTATCGGTTTTATCTTTAACGGGCTGTGATTGCTTAGTACGGTTTTCTATTTGATTATTTGTTTGATTTTGTGTCGTGCTGGTAGTTGTAGTTTTTGAAGATTGGTCTTGAGCTGTGTCAACGTCATTTGGACTAACGAAGGCTGTATCTGGAGCAACTGTCTCCCATAGTGTCTCGTTTTCTTCTTCTTTATTCTTCTTCTCTGTAGCGTAATCATAACCGAGATTTGATAATAGAGTTTTGTTTGAAATTATACCGTTTAGAGCAAGTTGTTGATTTATAGTCTCGTCTGTCATACTTGGTAGATTTGTGCCTATGGTAATAGTTATATCGTCAATATTATATTTATTTGATGAGATAAGGTTTATTCTTTGGAAGAAGTTAGCCCATCTATGTTTAATCATTGTAGTTACACCCTGTTTTACGTCGTCAAGCATTAGCGCCATAGTATAGAATTTACGGTCAATTGCGCTTGCGTTCATATCTCCTGAGTTGAAAGCAGCGTCTGAGGTATTAGGAATACCAGAAATCTGGAAGATACTATCAACGTAATACTTCAAATATTTAGTAGCGTCTTCGGCGTGTATTTCTTTTAGTAGCCAACTAACGTCTCCACCCTCTTGTACGAAGAATGTTTTAGAATTCTCTAAATGTTCATCTTCGATTTGACGAGCTGGGTTGATAATTTTATCTGGATTAGATGAAGATATAGGTTTCTCAGGGTCAAAGTCTGGATTAGGTATTGTAAGTGGGTTTTCAGGACGATAACCGCTGATTTTCAACTTAGCGTCTTTGTCGTTGTAGTTATACATATTATTTAAGTTATTCATTATCTGCTCGTAAGAAGTAATTAGAGAGATAATTGGGTCTATGATACTGACTTGTGGGTCTGGCTCGTATGCTGTAAATGTTGGGACGGTGTGTGAGGTAGGTTTCTCTTCTTTTAATGTGATGACGGTTTTGTATTGAGACGTAGCATCTTCATTAGTTGTCTTGTCATATATAGAAGTACCATAAAAGCCAGTGTATGGGTTACATTCAATAACATAGTATAGTGTATGCTCTTGATTGTCCTCGGAATTACGTTTGTCGAGGATATAGCGAGTAATCAGACCTATTGGTTTTTGTTGGCTGATGTCATTTATATCGGTTGGGAATATTGCAACAGTATTTAAGGCAGATAGAGGATAATACGTATAATTTGGGTCTGTAGTGGCTGGAGTGTCATCTGCCGCAATTGCATCTGCTTGGGTTTGTTGAAGGTCTAACTGTCTCTCGTAGCAACAACCATAAAGTACAGCGTCGTGAAATAAGGCTTTCAAAACTTTTGGGTCATCATTTTTTGAAGATAGTGTAGTGATTATGAACTTCAATTGAGCTGCTGTGTCTGGGTCAAGTGGTTGGGTATTTGAGGGATGTAGCAGTCTGTAGGCTGGTTCCTCAGATTCGTCTACGATTTCTGCATTGTATGTAATTTCTCCTGATAGATAGCCACTAGCTAAATCAGTAATAAACTTCTCGAAAAACACTTGAACGGTTGTACCAGAAACTATATCAGTGCTTGTTACTCCACGAAGATAACGGTCATTGATTTCCGAACGTTTTGAAAGGACTTTGTCGACTTCTGACAATAAATCTTGTAATTTACCGTCATTGTATTCGTCTTTTATGTTTTTTGATATTTTAATCATAGCATTTTCTCCTTTCTTTGTTCACATTATATCTTAACTGAACAAAATTTGCAAGTGGAGTACAACAACTTTCTTGACTTTTTCTGAACGGCGTGGTAAAATAGACAACAAGATTGTTGT
>OBLI01003712.1_pt1 | contig 11503 bp, 13 predicted proteins | sample 1519701 | NCBI WGS metagenome assembly OBLI01 (sample SAMEA3663005, study PRJEB22513) | pig gut metagenome | biome: pig gut; feature: pig-associated habitat; material: faeces | place: France | collected 2012 | reverse complement strand
AAAGAACCAAAAAAGTGCAAGAAAAATCTTGACAATCGGCTGTTTCACAAAATAAACCAAGGCTGCAAAATCAAAAGCCACCAGCGCTAAAAACATATTCCAAACCAAATCTGGACCGCTGACCTGATAATATTTAATCCCTAATGAAATCACAGCAAAAAACAAGTGAATGAGGATAATTTTTTTCTTCATGAGTCTCTCCTTCTTTTGGTGAGTGTTTTTTATTATATCAAAAAAAGCGACTAAGACCCAAAAAAGACTGTCTCAAAATCGGACTGAAATGGATTTTTACAGTCAAAGATAAGCTTTTGTGCTATAATCTTAACATGACTAAAAAAATGATTGCACTAGATTTAGACGGTACTTTGCTACGTTCTAACAATACTATCTCAGATTATACGGTGGATGTGATTAACCGCATTAGCAAGCAAGGGCATAAAGTCGTCATTGCAACAGGGCGTCCTTATCGCATGGCGCTTGAGCATTACAAACGTCTGCAGTTAGACACGCCCATGATTAGCTTTAACGGCTCTCTTACTCATCTGCCAGAGAAAAAATGGAGTAAAGAGCAAAACGTCACCTTGGATAAGAAATATCTCCTTGGCACGCTCAAGATGAGTGAGACCATCCAAGCTGACTTTATCGCTAGTGAGTACCGCAAAAACTTTTACATTACCCTTAACTACCCAAACAGTATCAATCCCGCTCTTTTTGGTGTCCATAAAATCACAGAAAACATGCGCATGGATGTGGATAAAATCACAAGAGACCCCAATGCCCTTCTCATGCAGACACGACATGAGGACAAGTACCAGCTGGCTAAAGAGCTGCGCAAGCACTTTGACTACAATGTCGAAGTCGACTCATGGGGTGGACCGCTCAATATCTTAGAATTCTCCCCTAAAGGTGTCAACAAAGCCTTTGCACTAAACTATCTCCTTTCTGCTCTCAATATGACTAAAGACCAGCTTATCGCCTTTGGAGATGAGCACAACGATACTGAAATGCTTGCCTTTGCAAAGACTGGCTACGCTATGAAAAATGCTAGCGAGACGCTTCTGCCATACGCTGATAAGCAGACGGACTACACCAACGAAGAAGACGGTGTCGCAAAAGAGCTTGAAAAACTTTTCTTGTGATTCTTGTTTTACATTTTGGTAAAAATACGGTATAATGAGCTTAACGGACAAGTAGCGCAAGCCATCTTTTTAGAGAGTCTGTGGTTGGTGAAAACAGGCAAGTAGCAGCGTGAAATCTACCGTGATTATCTTTTAAATGACGTAAATCAAGTGCACTCAGGTGAAGCTGGATGGAACCGCGCATAAGGCGCTCCAGCGGCTTTACTTGGGTGCTTTTTTGGAGGAAACTGATGTTAGATTTGAAACGTATCCGAACAGACTTTGAAGCAGTCTCAGCCCAATTAGCAACACGTGGTGTCAGTAAAGACACGCTTGAAGAACTCAAAGCGCTTGACCAAAAACGCCGTGACTTGTTAGTAACATCCGAGGAAGCAAAAGCAAAACGCAATACAGCCTCAGCTGCCATTGCGCAAGCAAAACACAACAAAGAAGACGCTAGCCAACAAATCGCAGCTATGCAAGAATTGTCTGCGACTATCAAAGGCATCGATAAAGAACTGGCAGAGCTTGATGAGGCAGTTCAGTCTATCATCACAACTCTTCCAAATATCCCAGCAAAAGATGTGCCAGTCGGTGCTGATGAGGACGAAAACGTTGAAGTGCGCCGTTGGGGCACACCTCGAAGCTTTGATTTTGATGTCAAAGCACACTGGGACTTGGGTGAAGACCTTGGTATTCTTGACTGGGAGCGTGGTGCTAAGGTCACTGGTTCACGTTTTCTTTTCTACAAGGGCTTAGGCGCTAGACTTGAGCGTGCACTTTACAACTTTATGCTAGACGAGCACGCTAAAGAAGGCTATACCGAAGTGATTCCACCTTACATGGTCAACCACGACTCTATGTTTGGTACAGGGCAATATCCTAAATTTAAAGAAGATACTTTCGAGCTAGCGGATAGCGACTATGTGCTCATCCCAACTGCTGAAGTACCACTCACTAACTACTACCGTGGTGAAATCATCGATGGTCAAGACTTGCCAATTTACTTCACAGCTATGAGTCCTTCTTTCCGCTCTGAAGCTGGTTCTGCTGGACGTGACACACGTGGGCTTATCCGCTTGCACCAATTCCACAAGGTTGAAATGGTCAAATTCGCTAAGCCAGAAGAGTCCTACGATGAGTTGGAAAAAATGGTGGCTAACGCTGAAAACATCCTTCAAAAACTAGAACTCCCTTACCGTGTGATTACCTTGTGTACTGGAGACATGGGCTTCTCAGCTGCTAAGACCTATGACCTTGAAGTGTGGATTCCAGCGCAAAACACTTACCGTGAAATCTCATCATGCTCTAACACCGAGGACTTCCAAGCTCGCCGTGCGCAAATCCGCTACCGTGACGAAGCTGACGGCAAGGTGAAATTACTCCACACCCTAAACGGATCTGGCCTCGCTGTTGGACGCACTGTTGCTGCTATCCTTGAAAACTACCAAAACGAAGACGGCTCTGTCACTATCCCAGAAGTGCTTCGCCCATACATGGGTGGCGTTGAAGTGATTAAGCCCTAATAAACCCTAAAAGACGACTCCAAGAGGAATCGTCTTTTTCTTATACTACAGCCACTTTTCCATGTAAGCCATGTCCATGCCTGCCTGCTCTGGTTCGACATTGATAGGCTTGTAGCCTAACTTTTCATAAAAAGCGACCAGCTCTTTTTCTTGTAAAACTGTGCATAAAACCCAGCGCTTGACAGAAGGATAAAGCCTCTCCAAGTCCAACATAGCCTTGCTTGCATAACCTTTTTTTCTGGCACTAGGAGCTAGTCCAATCAGACCAATCCAGCCTTCATTGGCATTTTCAGCCACAGTCGTCCGAATAAGACCGACAGTCCTCTTCTCCTTAACGATTTTATAGTAGCGACAATTAGGTCTAGAAAAGCGAGAACAAAAATCCTCCAAGCTTTCTATAGCTGGATTGTATTGGTCATGATAGATCTCATAGAGTGCAGCAAAGGCACTGTGCTGCAGAGCTAACAATTCTTTTGCTTCTGAAACATCTGCTAATACTAACATCACAACCTCCACAATAAGTTTATCTCTATCTTTCATTATACCATAAAAACGCTTTCAAAAATAAACTTGCTTTCTTCTAACTAATCTGATAGTCTGATAGTGAAAAGGAGGAGTCTACATGCTATTTATTGTCATCAAATTATTTGCTCTAGTCGTTTTTGTTTTTTTCCTCTTTTTGGCTATCGCTGTCATGCGCTTTGTCGCTAAGCGTTTGTCAGTCTTTTGGCAACTCGTCATCTTCATCCTTATCTGTATCGGGCTTGGTGCGCTTCTTTACCCCGTCCTTTTTATCCTCATGTTTGGCTACAACTCCTAGCTTCCCAGACTAAGTCTGGGATTTTTTTGCCAAATGAGCTAGCATCTCATCTGTTGACAAGATAGTAGCAAACTCGTCCTTGAGACTAGCGAGATTGACCCTGTGGATAAGCTCCGCTGAGAGAAGATGATTATCCACATCAGAAAGAGCAAAGCTAGCTGTCGCATCGCTGATGAGATAGGCTGAAAAGCCAAGATTAGCTGCCATACGAGTGGTCGTTGATACGCAGTGTGGCAAGGTCAATCCACAAATCACCAGCGTTTCTAGCTTTTCCTTGCGCAGATACGCTTCTAACGCCGTTCCGATGAAAGCACTGTTGACCGCCTTTTGAAAAAGGACCTCGCCTGCTAAAGGTTCAAAACCAGCTTTAAAAGCACAGCCTGCTTTCCCCTCATAAAACTGCGACTCTGGTATCGGACTCACGTGCTGAATATGCACAATCGGCAACTCCCGCTCCCTAAAAAATGCCAGTAAACGCTTAGCATTTTCTTCAGCAAAAAGGTTGTTGCGCTCACCCCAAGTGCCATTGTCAAAAGCCTGCTGAAAATCAATCATGACCAACACTGTGTCCATCTACGCCTCCTTTGTCGCCCAATAATAAGGCAGAAGCTTTTTAAAACCATCTGCCAGCTTGTCCGTCAAGTCCTCTAAAGTCTGTTCCTTAGAACAAGGCACGTCATACTTGACCAGCACTTTTCGAACTAGCTTAGCTCGTACCTGCTCTTTTAGCATTTGACGGTTAGATTCACTTCCTGAAACAGGATAGCTCTCCCCATCTTTTTGCACTTGATAATAAAGAGAAGCACTAATCGGCACATCCAAGACACGCTCCTGCCTAGTTAAGGTCGTTTCTGACTTTTTACGCTCAAGAAAGCTCACCTCGCAGCTAATCCCAAAAGCGTCCGTTTTGCCATAAAGTCTAATGGCTAGTGCCACCTCGTCCTCTCTATCTTCTGGGCGCTTGAAATAGCACCAAAAATGCGGTCGTCCAAGCTGGGCTTGACTCGCCCAATTGCTGACACGCTCCATCTGAAAAGGAGCAATCTTTTCTTCTAGCACCTTTGAAATAGCGGTAAAAGCCTTTCTCGCTTCTTGACCAGCCGCTTTAAAGGTCAACATTTCCTGCTCTAGCACACCTGCTTTTTCAGGCTTGATGTACTTCATCCCTTGATAGGAAAGATAGTGGTTTAGTGCTTGGTACATTTTGAATCTCCTTACAATCTCTTAGAACGACTAAAAAGACGACTCCGTCTTTGACGAGCAATCTTTTTAGTATTTTCGAAAGCGTTGATAACGCTCTTCTAGCAATTCCTCTAGAGGCAACTGGCTAAGCGAGTCTATCTCTTCAATGAGCGCTGCTTTTAGCATATCGACAATTTCACTGGAGAAATAGCCGTGCTCTGGGATGATACGGTCAATCACACCCATCTGCAGCAACTCACCCGCTGTTAGCTTCATCAGTTCTGCCGCCTCAGGTGCTCTGCTACCATCTTTCCACAAGATAGAGGCAAAACCTTCAGGGCTCAAAATAGCATACATGGTATTTTCAAGCATCCATACCTTATCTGCTAGCGCTAAGGCAAGCGCCCCTCCAGAGCCACCCTCACCGATGATAACGGCAATGATCGGCACCTTGAGGTCACTCATCTCAAGAAGATTGCGAGCAATCGCCTCACCCTGTCCACGCTCCTCAGCACCAACACCAGGGTAAGCGCCAGCGGTATTGATAAAGGTAATAACTGGACGACCAAATTTTTCCGCCTGCTTCATCAAACGACATGCCTTACGGTAGCCTTCTGGATTAGGTTGTCCAAAGTTACGCTTGAGGTTATCTTGCAGATTTTTCCCTTTTTGGATACCAATGACAGTGACGCGACGACCATCTAGGCGTGCGATACCGCCGACAACAGCACCATCATCACCATAGTGTCTATCACCATGTAGCTCGATGAAATCGTCAAACACTTTCTCGGCATAATCTAGAGTTGTCAGACGATTTTGGTCACGAGCTTCTTTTAAAATGCGGGATACATCACTCATAACTCACCTCCGTGCAATGCTAATAGCTGAGCGATGGTCTGACGTAAGTCTGTACGCTCCACAATCTTATCCACAAAGCCATGATCCAAGAGGAACTCCGCCTTTTGGAAACGGTCTGGTAAATCCTCATGCACCGTTGTCTCAATAACACGACGCCCCGCAAAACCAATAAGAGCTTGCGGCTCAGCAAGGATAATATCTCCTTCCATAGCAAAACTAGCTGTCACCCCACCAGTCGTTGGGTCTGTTAGAACAGTCAGATAAAAGAGCCCAGCGTTCGAGTGACGCTTAACAGCCGCAGAAATCTTTGCCATCTGCATCAGACTCATGATACCTTCTTGCATCCTAGCACCACCAGAAGCAGTAAAAATAACAACAGGGAGCTTTTCTTTTGTCGCTAGCTCAAAGAGGCGAGTGATTTTCTCACCGACAACCGTTCCCATACTTGCCATGATAAAGTGCGCATCCATGATAGCAAGTGCTACTTTTTGGTCGCAAATAGTTGCTAAACCAGTAAGCACTGCTTCATCAAGACCAGTTGTCTCTTTTGCTTTTTCGAGTTTTTCCTCATAACCTGGAAATTGCAGTGGATTTTTACTAGCAATACCAGTGAACAGCTCTTCAAAACTGCCCTCATCCACCGTCAGCAAAAGACGTTCTTTGGCGCTAATGCGAAAATTATAATGACACTGTGGACAGATCTTGGCAAGCCCTAGGTCCTTTTGGTAAATCATGTGCCGACATGCTGGACACTTAGCAAAGAGCTCATCAGGAACTTCTGGTAACTCTAGCTCTTCTTGACGGCGCACAGAACGGTTGGGATTGATACGGATATATTTATCTTTTTTACTAAAAAGTGCCATAAGTCCTCCTAGTCCTCAGTTTGTTCGTACTCGGGTAAAAAGGTTTCCATCAAAAAGGCAGTGTCGTAGTCACCAGCAATAACGCGAGCATCAGAGATCAAGTCCATCTGGAAATCACTATTTGTCATGACACCATTAATCTCAAGCTCATACAGGGCACGTTGCATCTTCATAAGCGCATCAAAACGGTTGCTGCCATGAACGATGATTTTAGCAATCATACTGTCATAGTAAGGTGGGATGGTGTAGCCTTGGTAAACAGCAGAGTCTACACGCAAGCCAACACCGCCAGACGGCAAGTAAAGCTCAGTAATCTTACCTGGACTTGGTGCAAAGTTAAACTTAGGATTTTCAGCATTGATACGGCACTCAATAGCGTGCCCTTTTAGGCAAATATCGTCTTGAGAAACAGACAATGGCTGCCCAGCTGCAATACGAATTTGCTCTTTAACGATATCAACGCCTGTCACAAACTCTGTCACAGGGTGCTCTACTTGGACACGTGTATTCATCTCCATGAAGTAGAACTCGCCTGTTTTTTCATCAAGGAGAAACTCAATCGTTCCTGCATTTTCATAAGAAACAGCTTTGGCAGCTCGAACAGCAGCCTCACCAATCTTTTGACGAAGCGTCGCCCCAATCGCAATAGATGGGCTTTCTTCTAAAACCTTTTGATTGTTACGCTGCAGTGAGCAATCACGCTCACCTAGATGGACTATATTGCCAAAGTGATCCCCTAAAATCTGAACCTCAATGTGGCGGGCAGGATAGATGACCTTTTCAATGTACATGGCACCATTACCAAAGGCTGCAAGAGCTTCCTGTGAGGCAGACTCAAAAGCTGCCACCAAGTCTTCCCTGCGCTCAACCTTGCGGATACCTTTACCACCGCCACCTGCTGAAGCTTTGAGCATGACTGGATAGCCAATAGTGTCTGCCACTTCAAGCGCTTCTTGAGTCGTTGTGACCTCGCCTTTTGAGCCTGGAATGACAGGGACATTAGCTTTTATCATCTCAGCACGTGCATTGATCTTGTCGCCCATCTTGTCCATGACAAGTCCAGATGGTCCGATGAATTTAATGTGCATTTCCTCGCACATGGTGGCAAATTTTGAGTTTTCACTTAGAAAACCAAAGCCTGGGTGAATAGCTTGTGCTCCTGTGACAATGGCTGCAGAAAGCACAGTATTCATATTGAGATAAGAGTCACTTGATTTACTAGGGCCAATGCAAATAGCTTCATCTGCTAGAATGGTATGAAGCGCCTCTTTATCAGCTTCTGAATAAACCGCAACCGTTGCAATTCCCAGTTCACGTGCCGCACGGATAATCCGCACCGCAATTTCCCCACGGTTTGCAATCAATAGTTTTTTGAACATCCCATTCTTCCCTTCTAGTTACTCTCTAGTTTTTACCAAGCGCAAAGGTTAAGGTTCCACTAGCGGCTAATTGTCCGTCTACTTCTGCCTTAGCTTCCACTACAGCAATTGTACCACGACGTTTGACAAATTTTGCCGTCATGACAAGCTGATCGCCAGGAACAACTTGCTTTTTGAAGCGAACCTTGTCCATACCAGCGTAAAAGACGAGTTTTCCTTGATTTTCTTCTTTTGACAATTCCAAGACACCAGCTGTCTGCGCAAGAGCCTCCATGATAAGCACTCCTGGCATAACAGGGTATTCTGGAAAATGCCCATTAAAGAAAGGTTCGTTGATGGTCACATTTTTAATAGCTGTGATTTCGTCCTCAGATACTTCTAAGACTCTATCAACCAAAAGCATGGGATAACGATGAGGAAGTGCTTCACGAATTTTTGTAATATCAATCATTTAATACGTACCAATCCTTTACCAAATTCTACAACTTCTTCATTTTCAACCAGAACTTCAGTGACCACACCGTCTTTAGGTGCTGGCACTTCGTTCATGACTTTCATCGCTTCGATGATAAGGAGAGTTTGTCCTTTTTTGACAGTATCGCCGACAGAGACAAAGTTTGGTTTGTCAGGTGCTGGTGCTAAGTAAGCCACACCAACCAAAGGACTCTCTACAAGGTCACCCTCTGCAACAACTTCTGTGTTTACTTCTACCTCTACTGGTGCAGAATTAACACTAGCAGGTTGTGCCTCAATAGGTGTTAGCGGAACTTCTAAGATAGGCTCAACCGCTTTTTCAGCAGGAGCTAAAGTATTTTTGCTGAAGTGCAATTCATCACTAGCATTACGATAAGAAAACTCACGCAAGCTAGAGCTGTCAAACTGCGCCATCAATTCTTTGATTTCTGAGATATTCACACTAATCCTCCCAACGTTTGAAAGCTGTCACGGCATTGTGTCCACCAAAGCCAAAAGTGTTTGACAAAGCATACTCAATTGGAGCGTCCACACCTTGACCATAGATGACATTAGCCTCGATATCTTCTGATAATCCCTTGGTACCAGCTGTCATTGGCACATACTGGTGGCGAATAGCTTCGATAGTAGCGATAGCTTCAACACCACCTGCAGCCCCTAAAAGGTGTCCTGTAAAGGATTTTGTAGAAGATACTGGCACGTCTTTTCCAAGAACAGCGACGATAGCTTGACTTTCACTGTGTTCATTGGCTTGTGTAGATGTTCCGTGGGCATTGACATAGCCAACTTGACTTGCGTCAATACCTGCTTCATTCATCGCTAGTTTCATAGCTTTTGCAGCACCTGATCCGTCTGGTGTTGGTGTTGTCATGTGATAAGCGTCACAGGTATTTCCATAACCAACAACCTCTGCTAAGATAGTAGCGCCACGTTTTTGAGCGTGCTCTAGGCTCTCTAAAATAAGGATACCTGCTCCCTCACCCATGACAAAACCATTTCTATCCTTGTCAAATGGAATAGAAGAACGTGCTGGGTCTTCTGTTTGAGAAAGAGCGGTTAGGTTTTGGAAACCTGCGATACCGATTTTTGTGATAGAACTTTCAGAACCACCACAGATAACCACGTCTTGAAGCCCAAATTTGATTTCACGAAAAGCTTCGCCGATAGCGTCGTTAGCAGACGCACAGGCTGTTGTGATAGACTTACATACCCCTTGGGCATTTAAGCGCATAGCGATATTTCCAGCAGCCATATTAGATAAGGCTTTAGGGATAAACATCGGTTGTACACGCTTGGGACCACGATCATTCATACGTGTAATCTGATCTTCTAGCTCTTGCAGACCACCGATACCGCTTGAGACGATGACACCAACACGGTCGTGATCGAGATTGTCTGTCTCTAATTGTGCCATTTCTACAGCCTCTAGCGCTGCATAAATCGCATAAAGAGAGTACATGTCCATTCTATTTTTGTCTTTGCGTACAAAGTATTTATCAAATGGGAAATCTTGGATTTCACCGGCATTGTAAACACTAAAGTCTGTTGTGTCAAACTTTGTGATCGGACCAATTCCAATTTTTCCTGTTTTTAAACTGTTCCAAAATTCTTCTGGAGTATTTCCGATTGGTGATGTGACACCATAACCTGTTACAACTACTCTATTTTCAGTCATTAACCTATCCTCTTCTTATTGCATGGTCATGCCACCATCAATGGCAAGCACTTGACCTGTTAGATATTCTTGTTTTGCTAAAAATGCGACCACTTCAGCAACCTCTTCAGGTTTTCCGATACGCTTCATCGGGATTTGCGCTAACATGGCATCCTTTAGCTTATCAGGAATAGCATCTGTCATATCAGACTCGATAAATCCTGGCGCAACTACATTGACACGGACACCACGACCAGCAACCTCACGTGCTACTGACTTGCTAAAACCAATCAAACCTGCTTTTGAAGCTGCATAATTGGCTTGTCCGACATTTCCAACCAAGCCAACAACACTTGAGATGTTGATAATAGCACCAGAACGTGCCTTACTCATAGGCTTTAGAACTGCCTGTGTCATGTTAAAGGCACCTGTCAAGTTAACTTTCAAGACTTTTTCAAAGTCCTCTTGTGTCATTTTGAGCATGAGCTTATCGTTTGTGATACCTGCATTATTGACTAGGACATCAATGTTGCCTAAAATCTTAGTTACTTCAGCTACCATGCGTTTGCTATCAGCCTCATCAGACACATCGCCACTAACAGCTAGAACCTCGCCATTGTAGTGTGAAAATGTCTCAAGTAGACTCTCAGGCACCGCACGACGTCCATTGAGGACAACATTGGCACCTAGTTGCGCAAATTTATGAGCGATCGCTAAGCCGATACCACGTGTTGAACCTGTTACAAAAACCGTTTTTCCATGAAGTTCCAAATTATTGCCTCCTATCTCGCAAGTAGTTCTTCCAAGCTAGCCTTGTCGTAGACAGAAACACTTGGAATTGTCTTATCAATTTTTTTCAAGAAACCAGCTAACACCTTACCTGGACCAATCTCAATCACATTTGTCATTCCCAGTAAAACCATCGTGTCAATCGACTCATAAAAACGCACCGGCTCCATGACTTGACGAGCTAGTAAAGTCTTAATCTCACTTTTTTCCATGACACGTGCTTTTGTATTGCCAATGAGTGGCAACTTAAAGTCCTCAAAAGTAACTGCCTCAAGCTCTTTAGCTAACTTGTCACTAGCAGGCTTTAATAAAGCCGTGTGGAAGGGACCAGATACCTTTAGTGGGACAAGGCGCTTAGCGCCAGCTTCTTTTAAGTATTCAACAGCTGTATCAACTGCTGCAACTTCGCCACCGATAACGATTTGTGTCGGTGTATTGTAGTTGGCTAGAGAGACGATACCCTCTCTAGAGGCTTTCTTACATGCCTCCTCAATCGTATCCACTGGTGTATTGAGGACAGCGACCATCTTACCACTACCACACGGAGCAGCTGACTCCATGTATTCACCACGCTTTGCGACAAGTGCCAAAGCACTCTCAAAATCAAGTGCACCAGAAGCTACTAGAGCTGAGTACTCGCCCAAGGAAAGACCAGCAACCATATCTGCGGTAATTCCTTTTTCAAGAAGCAAGCGATAAATCGCAACAGAAGTTGTTAAAATAGCAGGTTGGGTGTAGCGGGTTTGATTGAGTTTTTCCTCATCTTCGTCAATCAACTTGCGCACATCATAGCCTAAAACCTGACTTGCTTGATTAAAAGTTTCTTGTACAATCGGGTAG
>OBLI01003711.1_pt1 | contig 11503 bp, 6 predicted proteins | sample 1519701 | NCBI WGS metagenome assembly OBLI01 (sample SAMEA3663005, study PRJEB22513) | pig gut metagenome | biome: pig gut; feature: pig-associated habitat; material: faeces | place: France | collected 2012 | reverse complement strand
GCTGCAAGAGACCAAGGCGGCATAAGAGACATCTGAAACGGAATTAAGATGGAGTCCTCCGAAGAGAACTCCTAATCTGTTATCGGCAAAGGCAGCAAATACACTACTTTGGAGTGCCGTTAAACCAGCAAAAAGCAATTAAAACTGGTCGCACGGAGCATCAAATACCAAGATGACCTCTATGCGTCCACGACTGAAAGAATTAAACGACAATCCCTATTTTACATAAAAACATAGCATAAGAATACGATATTTTACAAGAAATAACGTTTCAGAACGCGATATTTTACATAGGGAAGGTCGCAAATTAGTCAAAAAAGAAATCTAACGATTTGATTGCCAGTGTCATAGATTTTTTGTATAAAAGATCATCAAAACGAAAAGATCGTGTCAAGTATGTTGACCCAGTTACAAAGGTATGTTTGCACTGAGGACGAAGCCAAGAAGGCAGATTTTACGCCAGAATAAAGGTTGTCAAGTAAGTCCGTTCACCGGGTATGAACTATAAAGAAACTTAGGTGAATGAAATGAAGAATTAGAGGTGTCTAAAAATTAGGGGATAAGCCATAAGCTCATCCCCTAATTCCTTATTATCACATAGCAGTCTTATTCCCAATAATTCCAGCAACTGCCGTTCTTTATTGTTTATTTAATTATTACTTGATTACTACTTTCTTGCCGTTCTTAATATATACGCCCTTGTCTGGATTTACAATCCTGCGACCCTGCAGGTCGTACATATCGTCGTTGGCTGTCTCCACTGTTACATCCTTGATACCTGTTGTCTCGCCACGGAAAACCATCTTAACGTTTGAAGCTGCGGTTTCCAATGAGGCGAGAACGTCAACAAACTCGAAATAACCACGGAAAGCCTTGATGTTGATTTGGCCTGTTGAATACCAGAATTCGCCGCCGTTCAGGAATAGGCAGTTGGCAGGTACTTTGCCACCAGCCTTAAGGGTGCCGTAGAAGGTGCCGTAGACCTTTTTATCTGAACCGGCCTTGCCGTTTGTAAATTCTGCCACTGCATTTTCTTCATCTGGTTCTATTACAGAAGTCACCATGAACTCTGTTATGTTTTTGCTTGTCTTGATTATGTAGGGATAATTGGCCATAAGACCGTCTTCAGCAAGACGAGCCTCATCAAATATCACATTGATGCTTGTCAAATCATCAGTTGATTCATACTCTATAAACTCTGCCACTTGCACATCCTCGCCAAAAGCCTCATAAACCTGTGCCTCAGTCATTGCAAACGGAAAGCAGATAGTGTTCCACTGATTTGCCTTGATTGTTCGCTTAACCTTTATCTCTGTTTCACCGTCACTGGCTTCTGGCAGAGTGATTGAGTTCTCATCGAGGGTTATCCATGGATCGGATATATTAATTGCAAATTGCCAGTCAGAAAACGTACATGTCTCAGAGCCTTCTACTGGCTGCATTGTGATATTCTTGAGCTTGGCCTGCAAAGAAGCGCCAACCTCTATCGTTTCGGCAGCAGAAAGCGTCAAGGTAAGAATCGTTCCTGTAGTTCCTGTAGTCTCAGCCCTTGATTGGGACATGTCTACACCAACAAAACCGTATGTGTTGGCATCGCCATTATCTACTTTACTCCATGTAAGAACATAATCTGCTGAAGATGGAATTCGGGCGGATTTCAAAACTTCTGTCACACTGATACCTACCGGCAGCTCAATCTCAAACTGAAATGCGGTATATGACCTGTCGCTACTATTCATGTTAATTGCAAGTTGTACAGTCTTGCCTGGAAGCACGTTCACGTCTTCTGCGGTGATATTGTCAGCAGAAACATTCTGAAACAGAAGCATCATTACTGACAAAGCAAATAAAATCTTTTTCATATCTTATATTGTTCTTAGTTGTTAGTTAATATTATTCGGCTTCGAGTGCTTTTAATGATACCGACTTACTGTTTGATGTACTACTTATCAAATCAAGGATGCTTACCACGTCACCCACATTTATAATTCCGTCAGTATTGACATCGGCTGTCTCGAGAATAAAGTTAGATGGTGTCTTGTAAAGAATGTGCTGAACAACCATTACGGCATCCGTAACTGTTATGCTGCCATTGCCGTCTACATCACCGAGAGCATAATTTAGTAATGTAAGCTTGGAGTTGTAATCTTCAGGATATATCGTCACGGTGGCCGTACCCTCTGTAGTGGTCAGTTCAATATTGCTCAGCACTATATCATAGTCGCCAGGTTCGACTTCCCTGTCGGATGTCAGGCATATCCTCATCAGTTCACCGTCATGGCCCGTAACTGCTGCTCCTTCCATAGAAAGGCAGGTCACACGATATTTGCTGTCGCCAATATATGTGAAGGTCTGTTTAAAGTCGCTGCAACGATCGCCAAGCTTACTAACCAGATTGCCGTCAGCATCAGTGTTAACTACGATGCCAGAGGGGAGCGTGAGGTCGAACTGGAAGCCGAGAATGTCCTTCTTGTTCTCAAGGCTTACGGCGAGCCATGTCTGGCCATCTTTGACAAGTTTCACGTCTGTGGTAGAAACAACATGGTCAGGTCCTACTTCTACTATATTGTCAAACACGTTCCAACCTGATGTGGAAGAATATGCCGAACGGCTACCAACAGGCACGTAAAGCGTAGAGGTTGGTGTAGTCTCGAACACACGATATTCTCCTAAAGAAGGAGGGGTGGAAGATTTACATGTGACGCTAGTAAGGCTGGAGCAATAAGCGAACGCCCAACTACCTATGCTGGTCACAGAGCTGGGGATGGATATGCTGGTAAGGCCGGAGCATAAAAAGAACGCACTACTACCTATGCTGGTCACAGAGCTGGGGATGGATATGCTGTTAAGGCTGGAGCAACCGCCGAACGCACTACTACCTATGCTGGTCACAGAGCTGGGGATGACTGTATTCTTGCATCCAGATATTAATTTATTTGTTGCTGTCTCGATTATCGCATTACAATTGTTACGCGAATCATAAACAGGATTATCTACATCTACAGTAATAGTGGTAAGGCTGGAGCAACCACCGAACGCCCAACTACCTATGCTGGTCACAGAGCTGGGGATGGATATGCTAGTAAGGCCGGAGCAATCACAGAACGCATGGTCACCTATGCTGGTCACAGAGCTGGGGATGGATATGCCAGTAAGGCCGGAGCAATCAGAGAACGCAAAGTTACCTATGCTGGTCACAGAGCTGGGGATGGATATGCCAGTAAGGCCGGAGCAACCATAGAACACACTATTACCTATGCTGGTCACAGAGCTGGGTATGGATATGCTAGTAAGGCCGGAGCAATCAGAGAACGCATAGTTACCTATGCTGGTCACAGAGCTGGGGATGACTGTATTCTTGCATCCAGATATTAATTCATTTGTTGCTGTCTCGATTATCGCATTACAATTGTTGCGCGAATCATAAACAGGATTATCTGCATCTACAGTAATAGTGGTAAGGCCGGAGCAATCATCGAACGCATGGTCACCTATGCTGGTCACAGAGCTGGGGATGGATATGCCAGTAAGGCCGGAGCAATCAGAGAACGCAAAGTTACCTATGCTGGTCACAGAGCTGGGGATGGATATGCCAGTAAGGCCGGAGCAACCATAGAACACACTATTACCTATGCTGGTCACAGAGCTGGGGATGGATATGCTAGTAAGGCCGGAGCAACCAGAGAACGCATTACCACCTATGCTGGTCACAGAGCTGGGGATGGATATGCCGGTAAGGCCGGAGCAACCAGTGAACGCAAAGTCACCTATGCTGGTCACAGAGCTGGGGATGGATATGCTAGTAAGGCTGGAGCAACCAATGAACGCATAGGTACCTATTCTGGTCACAGAGCTGGGGATGACTGTATTTTTGCATCCAGATATTAATTTATTTGTTGCTGTCTCTATTATCGCATTACAATTGTTGCGCGAATCATAAACAGGATTATCTGCATCTACAGTAATAGTGGTAAGGCCAGAGCAACCCCAGAACGCACCACTACCTATGCTGGTCACAGAGCTGGGGATGGATATGCCGGTAAGGTCGGAGCAATAATAGAACGCCTCGTCACCTATGCTGGTCACAGAGCTGGGGATGACTGTATTATTGCATCCATACACTAATTTATTTGTAGCTGTCTCTATTATCGCATTACAATTATTACGCGAATCATAGACAGGATTGCCTTCTGCTACTATTATTGAAGAAGATTCACAGGTTAAAATTCCATCAATTTTTTCTACACTAACAGGAATGTACAAAGTACCAATAGTAGTAATAGTAGTAGGCTCTACACACGAATTGCTATTAATTTTAATTTCTTTTAGCTCATAAGTCATGTTCGCGGACTCGTCTGTAACAAACTGAGACAAATTGATATCTGTACCCGGGACATAGTCACACCAATGAAAACCTATCAAGCGTACAGTTTGTTCATCCTCAGAAATGACTTCATACTTACAAAATCCATTTGTAAAGCTATATGCCCACGACTTGGATATCATAGACACAAGAAGCAAACTTAAAATCATTAATCTTTTAATCATAATACTATATTTTTAAAATTAATCTATCGCTATATACAACACTTACATAATTAGTTTTTAATATATCACCCTCTTTTAACTTTCTATCATTGCAGTCAATATATTTCGAACGTAATGACATCAAAAGTTTACGACAATGGGCTCTTGTTGTATTCCAACGGCATATAGTACATTTTACTATATGCGGAGTCTTGTAAGGATGGCACACAAAATATATACTACCCATAATTATAGTTGTTTTAAGTTATCACTTGCAAAGATATGCAATATAAACCAAACAAGCATTGTCCATTTTGTCCTTGTTTGTTTTTGTATCTTTTTTCTGAATTAAGGAAAGATTTTAACCCTAATCGGTCATAATGAAATGAAGAATTAGAGGTGTCTAAAAATTAGGGGATAAGCCAAAAGCTCATCCCCTAATTCCTTATTATCACATAGCAGTCTTATTCCCAATAATTCCAGCAACTGCCGTTCTTTATTGTTTATTTAATTATTACTTGATTACTACTTTCTTGCCGTTCTTAATATATACGCCCTTGTCTGGATTTACAATCCTGCGACCCTGCAGGTCGTACATATCGTCGTTGGCTGTCTCCACTGTTACATCCTTGATACCTGTTGTCTCGCCACGGAAAACCATCTTAACGTTTGAAGCTGCGGTTTCCAATGAGGCGAGAACGTCAACAAACTCGAAATAACCACGGAAAGCCTTGATGTTGATTTGGCCTGTTGAATACCAGAATTCGCCGCCGTTCAGGAATAGGCAGTTGGCAGGTACTTTGCCACCAGCCTTAAGGGTGCCGTAGAAGGTGCCGTAGACCTTTTTATCTGAACCGGCCTTGCCGTTTGTAAATTCTGCCACTGCATTTTCTTCATCTGGTTCTATTACAGAAGTCACCATGAACTCTGTTATGTTTTTGCTTGTCTTGATTATGTAGGGATAATTGGCCATAAGACCGTCTTCAGCAAGACGAGCCTCATCAAATATCACATTGATGCTTGTCAAATCATCAGTTGATTCATACTCTATAAACTCTGCCACTTGCACATCCTCGCCAAAAGCCTCATAAACCTGTGCCTCAGTCATTGCAAACGGAAAGCAGATAGTGTTCCACTGATTTGCCTTGATTGTTCGCTTAACCTTTATCTCTGTTTCACCGTCACTGGCTTCTGGCAGAGTGATTGAGTTCTCATCGAGGGTTATCCATGGATCGGATATATTAATTGCAAATTGCCAGTCAGAAAACGTACATGTCTCAGAGCCTTCTACTGGCTGCATTGTGATATTCTTGAGCTTGGCCTGCAAAGAAGCGCCAACCTCTATCGTTTCGGCAGCAGAAAGCGTCAAGGTAAGAATCGTTCCTGTAGTTCCTGTAGTCTCAGCCCTTGATTGGGACATGTCTACACCAACAAAACCGTATGTGTTGGCATCGCCATTATCTACTTTACTCCATGTAAGAACATAATCTGCTGAAGATGGAATTCGGGCGGATTTCAAAACTTCTGTCACACTGATACCTACCGGCAGCTCAATCTCAAACTGAAATGCGGTATATGACCTGTCGCTACTATTCATGTTAATTGCAAGTTGTACAGTCTTGCCTGGAAGCACGTTCACGTCTTCTGCGGTGATATTGTCAGCAGAAACATTCTGAAACAGAAGCATCATTACTGACAAAGCAAATAAAATCTTTTTCATATCTTATATTGTTCTTAGTTGTTAGTTAATATTATTCGGCTTCGAGTGCTTTTAATGATACCGACTTACTGTTTGATGTACTACTTATCAAATCAAGGATGCTTACCACGTCACCCACATTTATAATTCCGTCAGTATTGACATCGGCTGTCTCGAGAATAAAGTTAGATGGTGTCTTGTAAAGAATGTGCTGAACAACCATTACGGCATCCGTAACTGTTATGCTGCCATTGCCGTCTACATCACCGAGAGCATAATTTAGTAATGTAAGCTTGGAGTTGTAATCTTCAGGATATATCGTCACGGTGGCCGTACCCTCTGTAGTGGTCAGTTCAATATTGCTCAGCACTATATCATAGTCGCCAGGTTCGACTTCCCTGTCGGATGTCAGGCATATCCTCATCAGTTCACCGTCATGGCCCGTAACTGCTGCTCCTTCCATAGAAAGGCAGGTCACACGATATTTGTTGTCGCCAATATATGTGAAGGTCTGTGTAAAGTCGCTGCAACGATCGCCAAGCTTGCTAACCAGATTGCCGTCAGCATCAGTGTTAACTACGATGCCTGAGGGGAGCGTGAGGTCGAACTGGAAGCCGAGAATGTCCTTCTTATTCTCTAGGCTTACGGCGAGCCATGTCTGGCCATCTTTGACAAGTATCACGTCTGTGGTAGAAACAACATGGTCAGGTTTTACTTCTACTATATTGTCAAACTCGCTCCAACCTGATGTGGAAGAATATGCCGAACGGCTACCAACAGGCACGTAAAGCGTAGAGGTTGGTGTATCCCAGAACACATATTCTCCTAAAGAAGGAGGGGTGGAAGATTTACATGTGACGCTAGTAAGTCTGGGGCAACTAGAGAACGCAGAGTTACCTATGCTGGTCACAGAGCTGGGGATGGATATGTTAGTAAGGCTAAAGAAACCACTGAACGCACCGTCACCTATGCTGGTCACAGAACTGGGGATGACTGTATTTTTGCATCCATATATTAATTCATTTGTTGCTGTCTCTATTATCGCATTACAATTGTTTCGCGAATCATAAACAGGATTATCTACATCTACAGTAATAGTGGTAAGGCCGACGCAAGAAGAGAACGCACTATGACCTATGCTGGTCACAGAGCTGGGGATGGATATGCTAGTAAGTCTGTAGCAACCACTGAACGCACCCCAACCTATGCTGATCACAGAGCTGGGGATGGATATGCTAGTAAGGTTGGAGCTAGAGAACGCACAATCACCTATGCTGGTCACAGAGCTGGGGATGGATATGCTAGTAAGGCCTTTGCAATCAGAGAACGCACAATCACCTATGCTGGTCACAGAGCTGGGGATGGATATGCTAGTAAGGCCGGAGCCATAGAACGCATGGCCACCTATGCTGGTCACAGAGCTGGGAATGATTGTATTGTTGCATCCAGATATTAATTCATTTGTTGCTGTCTCTATTATCGCATTACAATTGTTGCGCGAATCATAAACAGGATTATCTGCATCTACAGTAATAGTGGTAAGGCCAGAGCAACTTTCGAACGCACAGTAACCTATGCTGGTCACAGAGCTGGGGATGGATATGCTAGTAAGGCCGGAGCAACCACGGAACGCCTCACTAACTATGCTGGTCACAGAGCTGGGGATGGATATGCTGGTAAGGCCGGAGCAAAAATAGAACGCCCTAAGACCTATGCTGGTCACGGAGCTGGGGATGACTGTATTCTTGTATCCATACACTAATTTATTTGTTGCTGTCTCGATTATCGCATTACAATTATTTCGCGAATCATAAACAGGATTGCCTTCTGCTACTATTATTGAGGAATATTCATAGCTAAAACTTATATCAAATTTTTCTACACTAACAGGAATGTACAAAGTACCAATAGTAGTAGGAGATTCACACGAAGAGCCACCAATACCAATTTCTTTTAGCTCATAAGTCATGTTCGTAGACTCGTCTGTAACAAACTGAGACAAATTTATATCTGTACCCGGGACATAGTTACACCAATCAAAACCTGTCAAGCGTACAGTTTGTTCATCCTCTGAAATGACTTCATACTTACAAAATCCATTTATAAAACTATATGCCCACGACTTGGATATCATAGACACAAGAAGCAAACTTAAAATCATTAATCTTTTAATCATAATACTATATTTTTAAAATTAATCTATCGCTATATACAACACTTACATAATTAGTTTTTAATATATCACCCTCTTTTAACTTTCTATCATTGCAGTCAATATATTTCGAACGTAATGACATCAAAAGTTTACGACAATGGGCTCTTGTTGTATTCCAACGGCATATAGTACATTTTACTATATGCGGAGTCTTGTAAGGATGGCACACAAAATATATACTACCCATAATTATAGTTGTTTTAAGTTATCACTTGCAAAGATATGCAATATAAACCAAACAAGCTTTGTCCATTTTGTCCTTGTTTGCTATTTTAGCATTTTATCCAAAAAAAAACAATAAATGTTCGACCATTTGACACATTTTTTATATCTTTACAAATGAAAAGCTGCTAATGGCCAAGCAGACAGGAGTAAACATCTGGGCTAATTTATCGAACAACCCTTAAAAGAGCAGAAGAAAGAAGAAAACAAAGAAAGAAATGTTCAAATGTTCAAATGTTCACTGGCACTATTTTTCCACATGCAGGTGCGCGCGTACATTATTATATAAGGGACTTGCCCACTGTTTTATTATATGCCGGCAATACATAAATTGAAAATTATCATTTGCCCATGTAGTAGTTCCCAAGCGGAGCATACCCTTTTTCTTTCATCAGTTCATCCCAATTATCAGGCAAGACTATCTTAACAGTAGCATAGCCTTCTCCAGGCATTATCTGTATCTTATTGCGTGCAGAATCACCAGTAATCAGAAATGCAGTCATGTGCTCCTTCATAGTTGGTATTGTCATTATTTTATCCGGCATTCCTTCTATTTGTGAATACCACACTGGCGTTTCTGTCAACTCCGCTTCCTCAGTGCGAGCTATACGCTTCTCATAACTGCTGAATGGGAACTTATCAGGGTCAATCCTGCTGCCAGGGTTAGCATAATAGTTTGCAAAAGCACGTTCGTATAGTGGTCTCCTTGCTGTGTTTATGAGTTCTTTTTGCGGGTATTTTTTTGACAGAAGCGCAGCATATCCCATGCCATCAACTGCATTATCCGTTCGGGGTTATCAGGAAGTCCATCCCCCCAATTCATTTCGCTCACGTATTTGTTTACATCATCTATTGTGCCCGAATAAACTGTAGTTCTACTGTCTGTATCAGTATTTAATACTTCCGATAATTCTGCATCCTCGATTGGACGGGTAAGGCATCCTTTGTCTGTGGCCATAAGATACTTATTGAGTCCACTTTAAAAAGTCGGACTCAATTTAATTATATATCAACTATTCTCAATAGTATGTCGCTCTGGGGGTGGCGATGCTTCGCAGGTAAAGGTATCTTTCTGCGTTTCATCTCCTTTGGGAGAGGGAGGATTACCAACCGAGCTCTGCTATATATAATATGTACGCGCGCACCTGCATGTGGAAAAATAGTGCCAGTGAACATTTGAACATTTGAACATTTTGATAGCGTGTCCAGTTTGATGAACAAAATCAGATATCTGGGGGTAATCGGGTATAACGGGCTGAAAGCCCAACGAGCCCATAGCCCAGGGCAGAGCGAAGCGACACCCTGGGGAACCGAGTATAACGGGGGAACCCACGCCCGGTAAGGGCAAAAGCGTATTACCCCGACTTCTTATAATATTGTTTGCCCCAGGTTACATCATTATATGTTATTCTTAGGTTACAAGAATAGTTATTCGTAGGGTACAAGAACAGTTATTATTAGGGTACAAGAATAGTTATTATTAGGGTACAAGAATAGTTATTATTAGGGTACAAGAACAGTTATTATTAGGGTGCAAGAATAGTTATTCTTGTGATGTAAGAACAACTGTTCTTTGACTTTGACTGATTAAGACAAGAATGTTTGTAAATCATCAAGAAAATCACCTCATGTTGATATAAAAACGGCAACAGATTTTGTTTGTTGCCGTTTTTATACTATCTTTATAGCCAAAATAGTACTTCAAAAGCAAGATGGACACATACAAGAACCTTATACTGCAATACTCGACAAAGAAGGACTCATTCTCTTTGGATGACCTCTGGGGGTGGCAGGAAACAAGAACCTGTTCGCTGTCGAACTGACACCGGAGGAGCATGCCGAATACAGGAAGTGGTTATAGGAAGTAACTCCTACCTGAACACGCTGTTTGCCTCAAACAAGTGTTGCGTTTTTTATCACATGGTACGTCACATATTTAGCCATTCCGTCAATCGATTGACGATGCGAGACAGTTGTTTCGTATCAGAATCGCCACCGCTCGGTTCGTTGAGAAATACGCATATCGCATACTTCGGATTGTCAGACGGTGTAAAGCCGGCAAAACACATCTCGTCAACAGGACCTGATCCATTGTAGCGTACGGCATTTGTGACAACGCTGTATCTGCCTGCAATATTAGGGTTATCCGTCTTATACAAGCTGCGAATCTCGCGCATAGCATCAGAAGAAAGAAATTCGTTCTCCTCACAGGTGACTTTATCTTCTTCCAAGGTAGGATGCATGAATCTGCCGCCATTGCCAATGCCTGCCATGCTACAGGCAAGCATCAAGGCATCGCCCGCTGTTATATCGTTCTTTAGCTCTTTCATCTTTTCCACAAAAGGCTTCTTGTTGTCAGTAGTGTCTATCAATAGGAGTTGTTCCTTCCCTTGTTCTATAAGTTGTCGGCAGGTGAGCGTACCATCGGATGTTTCTACAGTGCTATCCAATGTCCTTCCTGTCTGACCAAGCATGAGTGTCAGTAGGAATGGTGACATAGCGTTGATGGAACAGCTGTTCAGTAGGATGGGACTTTCATCAAAACCAGAACCTTGCTTGCCTGATGCCACCCACGTTTTCAGATGTCCGCTATTGGCATCAATGATGGCTATTTGCCCATAATCGCCATTTATCTGTGTCAGACTTTCTGACAGCAGCAAACGACAACGGCTACTTAGCGTGCTGTCAATAGTCGTACATCGGCTTAAATCTGCGATATACTTGCTATTGTCCATCCATACAGCCACCTGCTGGTTGTTGTCCATGATGACACCTATATTGGCATATTTATAGCCTTTCTCCGCATAGAAATAGCAGATGCGCACGCCATCTTCAGAGAC
>OBLI01003710.1_pt1 | contig 11505 bp, 9 predicted proteins | sample 1519701 | NCBI WGS metagenome assembly OBLI01 (sample SAMEA3663005, study PRJEB22513) | pig gut metagenome | biome: pig gut; feature: pig-associated habitat; material: faeces | place: France | collected 2012 | reverse complement strand
TTACACGCTTCCTTATGGAGCTCGGCAACGGCTTTACTTTTATAGGCAACCAACATGTGCTGGAGTATAACGGTAAGGAGAGCAAGGTGGATATGCTATTCTTCCACCGTGGCTTGCGCTGCCTTGTGGCTGTTGATTTGAAGATTGGCGCTTTCAAACCTGAGTATGCAGGAAAGATGAACTATTATCTTTCGCTGCTCGACCGCCTTGAACGTGGTGCAGATGAAAACCGCTCTATCGGCATCATCCTCTGTGCAGAGAAAGACCGTGTGGAAGTGGAACTTGCCCTTGAAGATATGGGCAAGCCAATAGGAGTGGCAGACTATCAACTGATAGTGCCAAAGAAAGAATTAGAGGAACTTATTACAGAAGAAATCAAAACATTTGGTGAGGAAAAAGAAAATAACTTAGAGTAAATGAAAAAGAAATTTAGCGATATAAAGGAATTTCACCTGTTTGCGGGTATAGGAGGCGGAATTTATGGTGGAGAGCTGCTTGGACACAAATGTTGTGCGGGTGTTGAAATAGACGAGTTCTGTAAAAAGATTCTTAAGCAGCGTCAAGAGGATGGATGGATGCCTAAATTTCCTATTTTTGATGATGTGACAAAAATTAATGGAGCGGAATATAAAGGTTCTTTTGATGTGCTTTGTGGCGGATTTCCTTGTCAAGCATTTAGTTACGCTGCCCATGGGAATAACATTGAGTCTAAAAACCTTTGGCCTTATATGTATGAATTTGTCCAACAATCAGAAGCTCCAATTGTCTTTGGTGAAAACGTAACTATCGTTGCAATAGACAAAGCTAAAAAAGATTTAGAGGCTATTGGCTATAGGGTCGTTAGAAGTAGACTTGCTTGTATGGATTTACATGCAGACCATAAAAGACCTCGTTTTTGGCTATTAGCAGTTAAAGACGAGAATGTTTTCAAAAAAGTGGCTGCTCACATTTGTAGTTTACCCAAATTCAAAGCAGACTTTTGGTTGGATAATCCACATGAAATAATATATCCAGCTCCAGTTCCCGTACTCGCTCCACAAAAGAGAGGTGTCGGAAATGCGCAGGCTCCTATTGCAGCAGCTATCGCTTTCCGAATATTGGTTAACAGATTATTAAATGGAAAACCGAATAGTGTAAACCCAACAGAAGAAGAAATAAATGCTGTTTTTGTAAAACAGACCACATGGATTCAGAGCCAGAATCCTAATGATCCTATTTACATCCACACGCCAACGACAATGGGTAACTATCATTATAAATCTATGATGAAGCATCCCTCATGTGCAAAATATGTACGTGTTTTCGGTAAACCGACAGCTCTTCATGCGGAATATTTAATGGGATTTCCTATTGGTGCATCCTCTCCATATCCTATGAACTTAAAAAACTATGAACAATGGATAGAAAAGATATAGTTGCATTTCTGAAATCTTTTGTGAAACAACAGAAGTCGGAAGTAAATTATGGAACTTACAGAGAAACTAGTAGGTCTTCTTTATTAAATGAAGGACTAAGTACTCGGGCTAATAGTGTTTGGAAACAAAGTCAGTTCGTGGTCGCTTATCGTAATACAGAAGAAACGTCCGATAATGAAGAATTATATTTGAAAGGTTGGTTGGAACTAACTCGTGGAGTTTTTAATCAATATCTTATATTGGAGTGCCCACAATCCGTTTGGAAAGCATATGATAAGACAGGAAAACTTATAGATTTGGACTCCTTGAAAAACGTTCCACAAAAAGAATCAAAAGGAGTTGTTCACATTGTTAGCAAGAATTTTAACATGAAGGACTTTTTAAGAAAAAACACGAATTATCTCACAGCCCTCCGCACCAAGCCCTTCATGCTCCTCGCCGGCATCAGCGGCACAGGAAAGAGCCGTATCGTGCGAGAGTTCGCTTTCAAGTCATGCCCTGACTATCTGCGCGACAAGGACGGCACAACACCGGGCAACTACTGTATGATAGAGGTGAAGCCCAACTGGCACGACTCGACAGAGCTGTTAGGCTATTGGAGCAACATCAACAAGCGTTATATGTTCACCAAGTTCGTAAAGTTCTTGGTTAAGGCGAAGATGTTTCCCAAAGTTCCGTTCTTTGTATGCCTTGACGAGATGAACCTTGCCCCCGTTGAGCAATACTTTGCTGAGTTTCTTAGCGTGTTGGAGACAAGACGCTTGATAAAGAACGGCGAGGGCGAAGACGAAGTTGTGAGCGGAGTGTTGGTAGACAAAGAGTATTTCGCCAAACTTGGAACACTCAGCTCAACAAGCGGAACACTTGGCACACTAAAAACAGACCGTGACATCTATTTCAAGCTCTTCGACATCCAAGATAAAGACGAGATGGAAAAGGTGGAGAACGACAGCGACAGTCTTTTGACAGAAGGTTTGGCCCTCCCCGAAAACGTATTCATTGTAGGCACGGTGAATATGGATGACACCACGCATCAGTTCTCTCGCAAGGTGATAGACCGCGCCATGACAATAGAAATGAATGGTGGCGCACTCGCTGACATCTTCAAAAACAACAGCGACTTGACCTATGCCGATGAGCCGATGACAATGGACGACTTGAAGAGCAAGTACATTTCGGCATCAGAGGTCTTAGAGAAATGTTATGCAGTAGTGACCAATAAGGAAATAAGCGACTATATACAAGGCAAGGGCGAAGAAGGGTTGCCACAGAGACTAGAAGAGATAAACAAGGTGCTGCGTGGCACACCATTCACCGTGAGCTACCGAGTGATGAACGAGCTTACCATCTACCTCGCCGTGTTGCTCGACAAAGCCGTGGAAGACGGAACGGAAGTGACGGCAGACAATTTCAAGCCATACGTTGAGGAAGCCATTGACAAAATACTGCTGATGAAGATACTGCCACGAGTGGAAGGCGATGACGAGATGTTCAGAATATCAGACGATGAACGCAACCTACACAGACTGAACAACCAAGTTGACGAGAACGGCACAAGCCACGAGTACACCAAACTCGACTGGCTAAAAGAAATCGCCCCACAGCATACGGCAGAGGACGAGCAAAAATACATGGCAGTAGACAAGCTGAAAGAAATGATAGGCCGACTGAACCGCCAAAGCTTCACACGCTATTGGCCATAAACTGAGAAACGATATGGAAGCATTACGCTTTGAACAACAAGAGGGCGACTATCATGTAATCGTGCGTTGCGAAGACCTGACATATGCTTGGGGACGTTTCAAAGGGCGCATAGACCGAGAGAACGACCCCAAGCCAGAAAGCGGTGTGCCATACGAAGAGCGTTACTGCCGGTACGCTTCAAGCGATGCCTGCCGCCTAAGCCTTTACAAGTACAGCGGTTTGCTGTCGGACAACACCGAAGAATATCTACATTCATGGGAAGAGCGTTGGCCGGTGTTGTTCGAGACAAGCGAATATAACATAGCCATACGCTTCGGCAAGAGAGTGGTAGACAAAGGCACTGCGCCAAAGGTGCTTCATGTGCGCAAGGACATAGAAACAGCGTTCTTCTTAGATACCGACTACACAGGCGAGGATATCATGGGAATGTCGGGCAACGTGAGTTTCTTGAATGAACCAGGCGTGTTCAAGCTGGAATTTGAATACCAAAGCAAAGGGAGGATACACCATGCGTGGGTAACGTTTGAAGTTGTAAGCCCGAAGCTCGACACCAAGCACGACTACAAGTCGCTCTTGAACGATGTGAACGAAGAATACAACGACGTAATCTTCCGTTACCTCGCCACCACCTATCAGCAGTTGACAAGAGGCAGAGTAAGAAACGACATCGTGTGGATGAATATCTTTGAGGAGATAGTGGACGACTACTTGAAGAACATCGAACTCATACTGCGCCGCCCCCACCAGAGAGTGCGCACCTACACCTCGTATGCCAAAGTGGATAGGATAAAGCGGTGGACACCATCGCTTGAAGACGAATATGAAGAGCAGCGTGAAGCCAAGCGACTCGACAGCCACTGGTTTGAACTGAAAGAAAGCGACAATACGGTGAACACCCGAGAAAACCGTTTCGTGAAGCACACATTAACACATATAGGCACACGCCTAAGCAAAATATTGGAAGAAGTGCTGGTGAACAACCGCAACGATGAACTGTCCGAAGACCACCGTGAGCGACTGATAAGCTACAAGGAACGAATACATAAACTTCAGCACAACCCATTCTTCCGCACCATAGGCAAGTTCGAGGGCATGAGCCAAGACAGCATGGTGCTGCAAAGCAGAGCAGGCTATCAGCAAGTGTACAAAGATTGGATAAAGCTGCGCAGAGGTATCGACCTCTACAACGGAGCATCCAACATAGGCACGTTGCAGATATGGGAGATATACGAACTGTGGTGCTTCATCAAGATGAAACGCATGGTGAAACAGATACTGCACATAGAGAAAGAAAATCCACAGTACGAACGATTGGTGTCAGAGCCGGCAGGGTCGCTGCTCAATCCGTTCTCCAACTCACGGATGGAACACGTTGTGACCTTCCGCTACCCCACACCCGAAGACGATGACCGCTCCGAGTGGGCGTCACAGGTGCGTGCGCATGAGGGCGATGTGGTGACGCTGCATTATCAGCACACGTTCAACCGCAGAAACTCCGATGCCTTCGGTGTACATACCGCCACGACAGAGCAACGTCCCGACATTGTGCTGAACATATCGCGCAAGGACGGCAAGGAGATATTGTTGACATACCTCTATGATGCCAAGTATCGTGTCATTAGCGACAACCGTCTGGACAAGGGCATCGAGCAGAGCGATCTTGACGAGATGCGAGAGTTGCAAGGCGGCGACTATCCACCATCCGATGCCATCAATCAGATGCATCGCTACCGTGATGCCATCTACTACGGGTCGGACAGAAAAACACAGTCGAGCAAGGAAGTGATAGGCGGATATATCCTCTTCCCTGGCAGGGGCGACAACGAGACAATAGCCAAGCGATATTACAGCAGCAGCGTGGAGAGCGTGAACATCGGTGCTTTTCCGCTGTTGCCAAAGAGCAAGAGCAGGAAGGAGCATTTCGGACATGAGGACGAGGACAGTCCGCAGCTGTACGACCATTTGGAAGACTTGCTGCTAAGACGCAACCTCACCTCCGAATATGTGGAGAAGGCAATACCGCAGAGAGGACTACACTACACCAAGAAGGAAACCACAGAAAAGAACGTATATGTGGGATATGTGAAGACTGACAATCCCGAAATAAACCTGTTCCGAGAGAACACGGCAAAGAACTATTACACAGGAAGCCTTGACTTCGATGAGTTGGACATACAGTCGTTGGAATATCTTTTGCCTATCGTGGCAGGAAGCGTGCAGGGAGTGTATGAGATAGAAAGCATAGGCTTCAAGAAGTTGTCGAAGATACGTCCGCTGCGTGAAGGCGAGCAGGACGGATTGCGTGTGGTGTTTGCGCTTGGCGACTTCGTTCCGATATTGGATAATTTTACTTCTGTCCAAAAGCGTTTGCATAATCATAAGGTGTTGAGTTTGGAGGACGTGAAGGAAAGACTGAGTGAGATTAAGAATATTGACAAGTCATAAAAAAGACATGGCGTTGAATACAACAAAAATTGGAACGGAATTTGAAAACAGAGTGTTTGAATTTTTCTCTTCTTTGTTAGATGAGGATAAAATTGCAGGTGCTTCAAAGAAGCATTCCAAAATTCAAAAGCATCAAAAATATAAGACAAATACAGGAAGAGTTATAGATTGCGATATAACAATAGAGAACTACAATCCCTTATGTATGGAAAAGTGGAGTTCTCTTATCATTATAGAGTGTAAACATTATAACTCAAAAGTTGATATAGCAGATTTAGATGAATTTCAAAACAAGATGAATCTCATATCTTCGTCTGGTGTTAAGGGTATTATGGTCTCAACTGTTGGATTTTCGAGGAACTTTATAAAGCAAGCCCAAAATGCGCATGTTGGACTAATGGTTCTATCTGAAGAAAAATCAGAGTGGTTTGCTTGTCGTAATACAGTATATAAATCAGAGGACTTGATGAATATACTATGTGGGAACAAGCAAGCTGGAGCATTTCCTGTAATGTATAATAACGGAAATTTTAAAGATGTTGTTTGTACTCTGTCTGATTTAAATGTAGCAGTATCAAACAGTCAAGCTATAGATATACCATCCTTAAGAACGACTCAAATTGAGGAAAAGGCCAATGAATTATATAAGAAATATACCATAAGGACGAATGATATTGCAGGAGAAATTTTGGCAAAAGAATATCCTGACTATGGAATAAGGTTTGAAGACTTACCAAATGGTGTGCTTGGAAAATTATCCCTTAGAGATAAGACAATTACAATTTCAAATGAGATAAAAAATGATAGCCATCGACTTCATTTTACACTTGCACATGAAATAGGGCACTTGGTATTACATTATGATTCTTTGTATGGAAAAATGAATGAGCTTGAAGATTTTTCTATTCAACAACTTTCAATGGTGTCAGAAACTATCATAAGGCGAATAGAGAAGCAAGCAAATCTTTTTGCTTCATACCTGTTAATGCCAAAAAACTTGGTAATTTTAAACTTAGCTCCAATGGTTTCAAAATATAGACTGACAAGAGGATTTTTATGGCTTGACAATCAAAAATGTAATATTAGGGATGTTAATGCAGTCTTAAGTGAACTTTCTCAAAAAATGAATGTTTCAAAAGAAGCTATAAAGATACGACTAAAAGAAATGAATTTGCTACGAGAGGCGAATTGCCAACCCTTACGTTTAGACCACATTGTTTGATAAAAGTTAATGGATGCTCCTTGAATGGGGCATCCCTTTATAGTCTCGTTAAATTTCAAATTCCATGTCACGCACCATTTGCTTGACAACATTGGTCTTGACGGTTGAAGCATCCTCTTTAGCGAGACGTTTTGCTTCTTTAGCAAAGTCGTCAGAAACCGATACTGTAATATTACAACTCATCGAGCAAACTATCAGCAGATTGAAGTTTACGTTTTCCGGCAATGGCTTCCTTTACCTCCGTCAAAGCGTTTCTGAGTTCTTTCATCAAGTCGCGCGGTGCGTCAATGGTATTACTTTTATCATCGGGGAATTTCATAGATATCAACATTCTCTTTGTCACAAATTTTAAAAGCTTCTTCCACGAGACGGTTGTAGATTCCGCACTCTTCGGGTGTGAAAGCATTAGATCCGTCTGCTAACATGTAATCCCTAAACATATCATCAGGATTGAAATTCACATTGCGCTCTTCCACGATGTAATGGAAGAATTTTCTTACATCATCAACATTGTTGATATGTGAATCTTTATTATACTGCATAACTTTAGTTTTTGGGTTACATCAGAAAGGTAATCTATCCCAATACCAAAGAAAAGCGTAGACCAAGAGCATCGGCAATACGCAAGAACGTAGAGAGCTGCATATCCGTCTGTCCCTTTTCAAGTGCCGAGATATATTCACGTTTCTTACCGATTTTTTCAGCCAACACTTTCTGTGTTACGTTCTGGCGCTTGCGTTCATCCTTAAGAAGTTCAGCATAGTACCAAGCTTTCGCCTTTGCTTCAAACTCCTTACGCTCGGGACTATTTTCGTCACCATATCTTTCTTGCAGATGGTCGTCAAAAGTTTTGAGACCAGCAAGTTTGTTTTTGTCAAGTTTCAACATATTCAATCCTCCAAATAACGTTTAACAATGTTTTCGGCTTTTTTGATTTCAGCCTTGTATTGCTTTGTATCTTTCTTCAAGAACGAGTTCAGAAGAAGTACATTTTAATGCGTCTTATCAATTTCTCTTCCATGCTGCAAAGTTAATCAATTTGTTACATACTACCATATAAAAGTAATACATTTATTACATATATTCCTCAATCCCATTCACCTCAAATATACATACGTCACGAAGCTGCCAGATGTCGTTAGAGTCCAGCAGCTTCATTCGTCTTGTGCCTTTGTAGAAGTCATATTCTTACTCAGCAGCGAGAGTGAAATACTTGTAAGCAACGATTTTAAAATCCTTGCTCTCTTTCTTCAGGTAGTATCTGCCTTTAATTTTGAACACCTGCAAACAGAGAAAAACAGAGAAAGGCTTGGTGCGTTGTTGAAAAAATTGTACTTTTATCCGCAAAATGTCAGCAAAAACAAAGTTATGAACCTGAAAAGAACAAAACTGCCTTTATTGGCAAAGATCATTGTGGCCATTGTGTTGGGCGTGGTCTTCGGCAACGTCTTTAATGAGACTCTCGTCAGAACGTTTCTCACCTTCAACGGCATCTTTAGCCAGTTTCTGGGTTTTATGATACCGCTGATCATCGTCGGACTGGTGACGCCAGCCATTGCCGACATTGGCAATGGGGCGGGCAAGCTGCTCGTCGTCACGGTGGCCCTTGCCTTTGGCGACACCATCCTTGCGGGCTTGCTTGCCTACGGCACAGGGTCGGCGCTCTTTCCCCGACTCATTGCCGACACCGCCCTGGTAGCGGTAGAGAAGGCCGTGGAGCTGAAACCGTTCTTTGAGGTAGAGATACCCGCCATGCTAAACGTCATGAGTGCGCTCGTGTTCTCGTTTATGGTAGGCCTGGGCATTGCCCACATGCGCAGCCAAGCCTTGCACAAGGTGTTTCAAGAGTTTAAGGACATTGTGGCGGGCGTCATTGCCAAGGTCATCATACCCCTCTTGCCCCTTTACATCTTCGGCATCTTCTTGGGCATGACCCATTCGGGCGAGGCTTACCACATCTTGTTGGTCTTCGCACAGATCATCATTGTTATCTTTGTGCTGCATGTGGTCATCCTGCTCTACGAATATCTCATTGCCGGCGGCCTTACCCACAAGAACCCCCTGCGCCTGTTGATAAACATGTTGCCTGCCTATTTCACCGCCCTCGGCACCTCGTCGTCGGCAGCTGCCATACCCGTAACGCTGAGGCAGACGTTGAAAAACGGCGTGAACGACGGCATTGCCGGCTTCACCGTTCCGCTATGCGCCACCATCCACATGGCGGGCTCGATGATGAAGATAACCTGTTGCGCCCTTACCATCTGTCTTGTCAACGGCATGCCGTGCAGCCTGCCGCTCTTCCTCCATTTCATCCTTGTCCTGGCCATCTGCATGGTGGCGGCTCCCGGTGTGCCCGGTGGTTGTGTCATGGCAGCCCTGGCGCCCTTAGCCTCGATCTTGGGCTTCGATGCCGACATGCAGGCCCTCATGATTGCCCTCTACATCGCGATGGATAGCTTCGGAACCGCCTGCAACGTTACGGGCGACGGTGCCATCGCCCTCGTGGTGGATAAACTGTTCGCACGAACACAACGGCCGGAAGAATAGATAAGCCTTATCTACAGATGGAAAAACTATTGTTATTGAAGGCTATTGCCGTCCCAGCAACCAGTCGATGGCCGACACAATGCAGATGCTTTTACCGTCAACCTTATAATCACGAGTGATGGTAAAAGCAATGAGAGTCAACTTGTCACAACGCAGGACAGAAGAGGCTCTGATGAGCGAATCGGTCTCTCGCTTGAAAGTTTTTTCTCCTTCTATATCGTAGGCTACCTGAATGAGTTCCACAGCCTTGTCTTGATTGCATACAACGAAGTCGATTTCCTTAGAACGAGGACTCTCCTTGTAATAATAAATATCCAAAAAAGAGTTTGTGCATCGGCGCAAAAGTTCAATGTAAACGACATTTTCCAAGCGCCACCCAATGTTCTCTGCAGCAAAAGCATTGTCGCGATTATTTTGAAGACCAGAATCTACGATATAAGCCTTGGCATTTCTGATGCGCTCCTTACTCTTGAAGGAATGCTTGGTGAGTAGTTGTATAAGGAATGCTTGACGCAGATAATCCACATACTTCTTAACTGTCACATCCGACATGCTCAGAATTTTTGCTAAATCATCATAATTTACCTCTTGGCAAACATTGTTGATAAGGTGGTTGGCTATCTTTCGTAAAGCATTGACGTTGCGTATGTTGAAACGACGCTGTATATCCTTGGTAACGATGGCTTCCATCAAGCTTTGTACATAGCCACGCTTGTTGCGCATGTTTTGCATCTCAGGAAATCCTCCATCGGCGATGTAGTCTAAAAAGGCTCGCTTCCTTTCTGCGTCAGCCTTGGTGGTGATTCCAGCAAGGTCAACATGATGAAACATGCAATATTCATAAAAGGAGAAAGGGAACAAGTGAATCTCATTGTAACGTCCTGTGAGATGAGTGGCAAGCTCGCCACTCAACAATTTAGCATTGCTGCCAGTCACCACTAAATGTAAATTGCTGCGGAGCAGACGATTGACAAATAAGTGCCATCCATCTACATCTTGAATCTCATCTAAAAATATATATTTGATATCCGTGCCATACACTTGATAGATGCAAGAGAGAACGGTATTCAAGTCTTCTGTTTCCAACTTTGCCAAGCGGTCATCATCAAAGTTGGCATACCCATATTTCACATGATGCTCCAATAAAACCTTATGACAGAGTGTTGATTTACCACTTCGTCTCACGCCGATAACCACTTGTGCAAGCGGACTATCTAATTCAAAAAGGGTTTCTTCATATCGGCCGACCCACTTTTGGGGTTCATAACTTTGAACATATTCCTGTTGCTCAGCCAAGACTTGCAGAATCACTTTTTCTTCTACCATAATTGCTCTATTTGAGGATTATTTCTTGTTCTGATTACAAAAGTACAATAAAATATTCAAAGCCAGTAGGTTATCATATTTAAACTTTGCTAAAATGCATGTTTTTGCCCTTCAAACTTTGCTAAAATGCGTGTTTTTGCCCTTCAAACTTTGCTAAAATGCATGTTCTACATGAACCAGTTGTATGAGTGTTTATTCAACAGAGTTTGGGGATAAGGTGAAAATCATTCAACCAACCTCAGGCTTACAGTACAAATCCATTCAACTTTTTCTAGGGTAGTACAAAGTTCTTATATGAATTTTTTTCCTTCAAAATAATGTCACTATTGTCACCACACAAGATAGCCGTTTGATAATCAGATGTTTACGGGTGACAATAGAGGCTTTTTCTATTGTCACCTAATGTCACCTAATGTCACCCATGCCACGCTACGGCAAAAAGACGGATCAGGAGGTTCTTGAGCCAACCAACGATGTGGGAAAAGGAGGCACAACGCTTATCTGGTGGTCTGGAAAACCCGTTGGCGGAATTAATTTAAGTTGACAAATATGAGTAAAAGGTTGTACATGTCGCTGATTTTTAGTAACTTAGTGGTGATCCCCCGGAGTTTATCGACCAGTATTACGGCCGTGTGATTTTTGCCCTAATCCGACTCAGACTTGCCTGCGTTACGCCTAAATAGGTGGCGATACTTCCCAACGGCAATCGCTGTAATAAATCTGGTTCTTTCTCCAATAGCTCCTTATACCGTTCCGAAGCGATAGCGGACAACATAGAAATCAGCCGTTCTTCAGTGGCAAGCAGCTCCATCTCCGCATAACGCCGTCCCCAATTGGCGATGTGCA
>OBLI01003709.1_pt1 | contig 11505 bp, 10 predicted proteins | sample 1519701 | NCBI WGS metagenome assembly OBLI01 (sample SAMEA3663005, study PRJEB22513) | pig gut metagenome | biome: pig gut; feature: pig-associated habitat; material: faeces | place: France | collected 2012 | reverse complement strand
GTCGTGTTTTTTTTGCAGAAAATATCGTACAGGAAAATGTATGCTTTTTCAATAGATATAAGGGATGAGGAGAGTTAATTCCCCACACATTCTGATGGAGTGCCTTAAAATGACACAAAAATAAAAAAGCAGCGCAGGATTAACAACGCTGTTTGTGTATAAAAATTCATTTTTATCGCATATTGTTGCATATTTTTTTACCTTTATTACAATGCATTCCCTTGTAGCCGACCTGCCTGTAATGAAGGCCGGAAAGACAAAAATATTGCCCCCGCAGGGACGGGCTCAGAGCCTGCCTCACGGGGGCAATACAGATGAATATACGATATAAAAAATTCTATAACCCTTGCAGCATCAATGCCTCTTGGTACGGAGCAATGCCCAGATCAGGTTCTTGATATCCTTATCCTTGTCAATCTTGACCTGTACGGCACGCTCGTTGCCGATGATGTTGAAGTTCTCAACCAGGAAGCAGTAAATCAGGATGCCCAGGGCAACCAGGCCCACGCTGACGATGATCTCGCCGATGCCAGGGAAGTATGCACCGCTCTCATACATGGAGGTGAATACGCAGTTCAGGCGGTTGACAATAACACCCAGAACTGTCAGCCAGGCATAGGTCAGGAGACCGCCTCTGGTCTTTCTCAGAGGACTGAACATAATCAGGATAGGAATGATGATACCAAAGAGCATCTCCGCACAGTACATATTGCTCTGGAGAGTACCCTGGAACACATAGCCCCACAGATCCATGGAGAACAAATCATAGAGCTTCATCAGGAGATATATGCCCATGATACGGGTACCCACGCGGGTAAGCTTCAGCATAATCTCATGAGGAATCTCATGGCCATAAGCAGTTTTGGCGAGAGTAGTCTCAATCGTCACCATGGCAGAACCAACGAAGAAGGAGGACAGCAGGAAGTAAATCGGCAGGAACTCACTCCACCACAGTGGGAACATCCTCTCCTTCATAATCAGGAACAGGCCGCCCAGGGAGGACTGATGCAGTACCGGGAAAATAAGGCCGATTACCACCAGCACAGGCAGTATCTTGACTACATATCTGTGCAGCTTCTTCACCAGGATACGCTCGGTAATAATCTCGAAGAACTCCAGGCTCTGGATGGTGGTATAAAGGGAAATACACCAGAATACCTCAAAGAGTACCGAGGTGTGTCCCCATGACACGAACGGACGCCAGAAGTTGAACCACTGGCCGATATCCAGGAAAAGTCCTGCCATTACCAGCACATAGCCCAGCAGGGATGTCAGAAGGGCACCACGGGCCACAATCTCATACTGCTCATAGCGGAACATGTGCACAAGCAGTGCCGTGGAATAACCGCCGCCTGCCAGGGCAACGCCGCACATTACGTCAAATGCAATCCACATGCCCCACGGAGTTTCATCGGTCAGATTGGTAACATACTGGAAGCCTGTCAAAAGACGGAACAGCACGGTGGCTGCCATCAAAAGCACAAGGCCTGTCAGGACAAAACGAGTCGGGGTGATGGTAAAGTCCCATCCCAAAATTCTAAAACACTTATATACCTTCATGCTCAGCCCTCCTTATCCTGCTTGTCATCATCCTGCTTCTTGTTCTTTTCCACACGATGATTGTAGAATGAAAGGCCTGCCAGGAACAATGCCCAGGCAGCGGCAAAGCCAGGAACCTTGGACATGTAGCTCTTGGTGTAGCTGGTAACAGGTGTCTCGCTGACCTGCTTGAAGCCCAGCTCCTCGAAAGGCACATCGGAGATGTAGAGCCACTGGGAACCGCCTACCTCATGCTCGCCATAGACATGGTTCACATAGCGGCTATCGGAATTGATGATTTCATGAGCTTTCTTGATGAGCTCGTCCCTGTCACCGGAAATAAGTGCGCCGGTGGTGCAGGCGGATACGCAGGCAGGAGCATCGCCCTTTTCTACCCGTGCTTCGCACATCTGGCACTTGGCCACCTGCGGGAACTGCTCGTTCCACTGATACTTAGGAATGGAGTACGGGCATGCTACCAGGCAGTAGCGGCAGCCTACGCACAGGTCAGGGTAATAAACCACGGCTCCGGTCTTCTCGTCCTTCTGAATCGCCTTGGAGAAGCAGGCGGAGGCGCAGGCAGGCTCCAGGCAGTGCAGGCACTGCTTCTTGACAAATCTCAGCTTGTCATCCGGGCGGAACTCCTGAATCACCGTCCAGCGGTTGTCATCCAGCTCCACGCGGCCATCCTTTATATTGCGAGGCTTCGCCTTGAAGTCAAGGCCATTGTACATCTTGCAGGCAACGCTGCAGCCCTCGCAGCCAATACATTTTGTAATATCTACTAATACAGCCATTTATTTCAACCCTCCTTAACTAAATAACCGGTCATGACGGTTTACAAAGGTTGTATGCAGGTACTTTTCAGCCTTCTCGCTAAGAGGCTTGCCGAAAAATTCCTTGTAAACGGACTGAATTTCGGTATTATCATGGCTGCAGCGCTTGGCAGAGCCGGTATCTTCCTTGTAGATGGCTTCGATGCGCTTCAGCTTGGCACTGTTCTGGGCAGCTACGGTGGATTTTGGCTGTCCGCCACCACCGATGCAGCCGCCTGGGCAGGCCATGAACTCAATAAACTGCCACTTGCTGCTGCCGCTGGCCTTGATGCCGTCCAGAAGCTTTCTGGCATTTTCCAGGCCATGGCAAACCGCGATATTCACCGTGCCTACGCCTGGAATGGAGGCGGTTGCTTCCTTGACCGCAGTCATGCCGCGGACAGGCTGCCAGGAAAGAAGGTCAGCAGGCGGATTGGAGCCGGTGGCAAAGAAATAGGCGGAACGGACTGCCGCCTCGGTAACACCGCCGGTAGCACCGAAAATCTTGCCGGCGCCTGTGGACTCGCCCAGCACGGAGTCATATTCCCGCTCAGGCACGGTATTCAAATCAATGCCCTTGGACTTCAGCAGTACGGCCAGCTCCCTGGTGGTCAGCACATAGTCCATATCCCGGTTGCCGTCTACTTCCAGTTCCTCGCGGGCTACCTCGAACTTCTTGGCCGTGCAAGGCATGATGGAAACATTGACGATGTTTTCCGGCTTGATGCCCATCTTGTCAGCATAGAAGGACTTGATGGTAGCGCCCATCATGTTCTGCGGTGACTTGCAGGTGGACAGGTTGTGCATCAGCTCCGGGTAGAAATACTCGCAGTACTTTACCCAGCCAGGGCAGCAGGAGGTCAGATGCGGAATCTCATCCTTTGCCGCAGTCAGCCTGTGAACAAACTCGGATGCTTCCTCCATGATGGTCAGGTCGGCTGAGAAGCAGGTATCAAATACTGCATCAAAACCGGCTTCCTTCAATGCGCCAGCCATCTTGTTGCCAACGCTGGTGCCAGGCGGCATGCCGAACTCCTCACCAAGAGATACCTTGGTGGCCGGTGCGGTCTGCACTACCACATGCTTGGTATCATCATCGATAGCTGCCAGCACTTCCTTGATGTTGCGCTTTTCCGTGATGGCACCGGACGGGCACCACATAACGCACTGGCCGCAGTTGACACAGGCGATTTCGCTTTTCAGCGGCAACGGATAATTGCCATACACGCCCATGACATTCTTGCAGGCCTCCACGCACTGGCCGCACAGGATGCACTTTTCATCATCTCGTTCAATGGACGGATTGGCATCACTGATAGCTACGCGGCCCTTGAGGTTGACCGGGAAATCGCCCTTGCCCTGATACTGGTCAGGAATCCAGCCTTCGGCTCCTGATGGCTTTCCCTTGCAGCCTGCGGCCATGACGCCGAAGCCCACGGCTCCGGACCCAGCTACAAGCTTTAAAAATTTGCGCCGAGAAATTTTGCTACTCATACAAACTCTCCTTATAAAAACATAACTCCCCAACAAGAAAAACAATAATTCCCATTTATTATTTTATCACTTAAAAATAAGGATAAGAAATATTTTATATTTATGGAATGATTAAGTTCACCTATAATAGGCACTCAAAAACAGTTAATTAATGTTTGATGGACGCTTAATTAACGCTTAAAAGGATATTTTATCAAGAATACCCGTCAGATATGCGATGGTAACACCATAATTGGTCATAGGCACAGCTGCCTCCTTCGCCTTCTGGATGCGCGCCATAATAAACTTGCGGTTGAACATGCAGCCGCCGCACTGAATAATCAGGTCATACCCGGACAGCTCAACAGGAAAATCCGTACCGCTGACCACATCAATCTGCATATTCTCACCAAATCGCTTTCTGAGCATGCACGGAATCTTCTCCCGGCCGATATCTTCCTTCAAAGGCGCATGGGTGCAGCACTCAGCGATGAGCACCCGGGATTTCTCCGTGAGGCTGTCTATATGCTGTGCCCCTTCAATATAATATGAAAGGTCTCCCTTGTAAGCTGCGAACAGCACGGAGAAGGATGTCAGCCTGCTTTCAGCCGGCTTGTGCTCATAGACATGCTTGAACACCTGGGAATCCGTGATAATCAGCTGAGGCGAGGCACTCAGCCGGGACAGGGCCAGCTCCAGCTTTTCTGCCGTGGTGCTGACCACAGTGCATTTCCTGTCCAAAAGCTCCCGGATGGTCTGCACCTGGGGCAGAATCAGGCGGCGCTTTGGTGCCTGAATATCCTGGGGCATTACCAGCAGCACCACATCATCCTCCTTGACCAGCCTGCCTGTGATGAACTCATTGTCATAGTCCTCCGGCATCAGCTTGGCAAGAGCCAGGCGCAGGCTTTCTACATCCTTTGCCCGGCTGCAATCCAGCAGCAAAGCTTCTACCTTGCTTTCCTTCAGCCTGCCCTTGAGCTGTGCCTTTAGATTAGCTGCCGCAGCCTCGTTGTCACCGAAGATGTTGATGAGGCACAGCACAGGAATATCCTTCTGGCGGAAGGAATCCAAAAGCCCCAGCTCCGCGGCAAAATCCGCCCTGCCGTCAGCCGGAAAGACGATGATGGCAATCTCCGCCTTGTCCATAGCCAGCTTTGTCTTTTCCAGCCGCTGGGCTCCCAATACCGTGGTATCCTCAAGGCCTGCCGTGTCCATCAGCACACAGGGACCCAGGGGATTGATTTCCATGGCCTTGTAGACAATGTCCGTAGTTGTTCCGGCCACCTCGGATACGATGGAGGTGCTCTGGCCTGTCAGGACATTCAGGAGAGTTGACTTGCCGCTGTTGGTCCTGCCAAAAATACCTATATGAAGCCTGTTTGCGTTTGGTGTTGAATTTAACTCTGCCATAATTAAAACCTGAAATCCCTTTTACCCTTGCTAATATCGGCAATATGCTCTGCGGCAATCTTCCTGACCTTTTCGTTAGGAATCTTTTTCAGCTCCTCGGCTATCATGGCCATGCCCTTTGCCCTGGTTTCTTCACTGGCATAATCCTCCAGATATTCCTTCAATGTCATCAGTGCATTTGGATGGCAGCAGTTCAGAATCTGCTTGCTCTTGCAGAGGGACATGAACCTGTCCCCGGTACGGCCTTCTCTATAGCATGCCGTGCAGAAGCTTGGCACATAGCCCAGATTGATGAGCCAGCTGATTACCTCATCCAGGGTGCGCTGGTCGCTGACATCGAACTGGGCGGAGTTGTCATCCTCAGGCTCCTCCTCGGCATAGCCGCCTACGCTGGTACGGGAAGCACCGCTGATCTGGGAAATGCCCAGCTCAAGAGCCTTCTCCCTGACGGCCTTGCCCTCACGGGTGGAGATAATCATGCCGGTATACGGCACAGCCACCCTGATGAGGGCGATAATCTTCTCGAAGATTTCATCGCTGATGCCATTGTCAAAGGCCTCAGGGTCAATATCATCAGCCTTCTTGACACGGGGCACGCTGATGGTATGAGGGCCTACACCATGGACGGCTTCCAGATGCTCTGCATGCATCAGGATACCGGCAAATTCATAGCGGTACATTTCCAGCCCGAAAAGCACGCCCAAGCCTACATCATCAATGCCGCCTGCCTGAGCCCTGTCCATGGCCTCTGTATGGTAGGCATAATCATGCTTTGGTCCGGTCGGGTGAAGCTTTTCATAGGCTTCCTTGTTGTAAGTCTCCTGGAACAGGATATAAGTGCCTATACCGGCATCATGGAGCTTCTTGTAGTTTTCCACCGTGGTAGCGGCAATATTGACATTTACCCGGCGGATGGCGCCATTCTTGTGCTTGATGTTGTAGATGGTGTTGATGGATTCCAGCACATACTCGATAGGATTGTTGACCGGGTCCTCGCCAAGCTCGATGGCAAGCCGCTTATGTCCCATATCCTGCAGGGCGATTACTTCCTTGCGGATTTCGTCCTGAGTCAGCTTCTTGCGGCTGATGTGCTTGTTTTTCAGATGATAAGGGCAGTACAGGCAGCCGTTGACGCAGTAGTTGGAAAGGTACAGCGGCGCAAACAGCACAATGCGGTTGCCGTAGTAGTCTTCCTTGATCTGCCTTGCCAGGTCATAAATCTCCTGCAGCTTTTCCTCATTGTCGCAGGCCAGGAGCACGGAAGCCTCCCGGTGGGTAAGTCCCTTGCCAAGCTTTGCCTTGGCAATAATGGCATCAACTACCTCCATATTGTCCTTGTTCTCATCGGCATATTGCAGGGTTGCCTTTATTTCCTCGTCGGAGATAAATTCCTCTGCTTTCATTGATTTTACATCATACATTTTCTATCCCCCTGTTTCTATAATCTCCCCGGTCACAGACTATGTTGTAACCGGCATTTTTAACACGATTTTTTAAGCACACAATACACTCTGCCGCTTCCTCGCCTGTGCAGATTTTGGCATCGTACAGGGCATACTTTTTGCGTACTGCCTTGGGTGAAAGGTTCGGCATGACTACGTTGGCACCTGCCCTGAGCCCCTTTTCCCTGCCCACCGGGTCAATGGTGCCCAGAGCCGTGGTGGCAGGCAGCAGTACATTGGGCAGCAGCAGCCGGATGATGGACAGCAGGGTGAGCGTCATGGCAGCCGTTCCCCCCGGCTCATTGCCAAAGGGCGTATCATGCTGCGGTATAAAAGGGCCGATGCCCACCATGTGAGGCTTCAGCTCCCGCAGGAACTGCAAATCCTCATGCAAGGTATCAACGGTCTGCCCCGGGGAGCCTGTCATGAAGCCTGCTCCCACCTGATAGCCTATTTCCTTCAGCGCATACAGGCAATCCTTGCGATGCTGCAGGGACATTTCCCTTGGATGGAGCTTTCTGTAGTGCGCCTCGTCAGCCGTTTCATGGCGCAGCAGGTATCTTTCGGCACCTGCCTCAAAATAACGCTGATAGCTGGCCCTATCCTTTTCACCGATGGACAGGGTGATGGCGCAGTCAGGATGGTTTGACTTGATGCTGCTGATAATCCGGCACAGCCTGTCATCTGTAAAATACTCATCCTCGCCTCCCTGAAGCACAAAGGTCCGAAAGCCCAGCTCATAGCCGTTTTGGCAGCAGTCCAAGATTTCCTCAGCGGTCAGCCGGTATCTGGAAGCCTGCCTGTTATCACGCCTGATGCCGCAGTAGTAGCAATTGTTCTTGCAGAAATTGGTGAACTCGATAAGCCCCCGGATAAAGACTTCCTGCCCATAGACGGCTTCCCTGACGGCTACAGCCCGCTGACGAAGGTATTCTCCTTCGTTGCCCTCCAGCAGATACTGAAGCTCGTCCCTTGTGATATCCTTTTTTGCTTCAATATCGTCAACAACAGAAATATTATCATCTCCTAAAAATAGCTACTATTTATACTTACAGATTAATGATATTACTTTTGCTAATTTAAAGCAACATTATTAACAGAAAATTTCTACAAAAAACGCAAAAAACTTCATGGGCAGCAGACATTTGACTGTTGTTCAATAACATATTTTCCCACTAATAATATTATGCCTGATAGTATGCTTGCATTTTTTGAGAAATGGGCGTAAAATGTAGGGAGCCTTTGGCTACAGTTTATTTTCATATTTTAGCTATATAATGCGGTGAAATTGTTTTTGAAAGGTGAGATTTTATGTTCAGTGGCATTGGTGTTACAGAGCTTGTTTTGATACTGGTTATTGCCTTGGTAGTTTTCGGGCCTGGCAAGCTGCCTGACGTGGGCAAGGCTTTGGGCAAGAGCATCAGGGAGTTCAAGAATGCTGAGAAAAACATCATTGAGGATGTTACCGTTGTAGACGAGGATAAGAAGTCTACCGGTACCAAGGCGTAAGCCCCATGGCGTATAAGGCATAGTGATATGGCAAATACTTCAGAGGTATCAAGTGTATTGGATGAGCTGACGGTACAACAGGAGGAAGCGGTGCAGGAGCAGGAGAGCACCATGCAGGAACGTGAGGATGTGCAGCAGGAGAAGGCAGTACAGGAGCAGGAGAATGCCGGGCAGGGGCATGAAGCTGGGCAGCAAGAGCCTGAGGAACAGGCAGCCAATATGTCCATCCTGGCGCACCTGACGGAGCTGCGGCGGCGTATCCTGTACAGCCTGCTGGGCGTGGCGATAGGTTCAGCTATTGCCTATGGCTTCCTGGACAGGATTATGGCCTGGCTGGTTGAACCGGCAGGAAAGCTCTACTATATGCAGCCGGCGGAGGCATTCTTTGTCTACATCAAGGTGACCATGTTTTCCGGCTTCATCATCTCCCTGCCGATTATTTTTTATCAGGCATGGGCGTTTCTGCTTCCGGCCCTGACCATGCGTGAGCGGCTGATGATGTCAATACTGGTGCCGGTGTCCGTGGTGCTCTTTGCGGCAGGCATGCTGTTTTCCTTCAAGCTGGTGCTGCCGGTGGCAATGAGCTTCTTTTTGGGCATGGGGAACACTGATTTTCAGCCGTTTTTGTCGGCTGGCAGCTATTTTGATTTTATCCTGACCTTTGTGCTTCCCTTTGGCATGCTGTTTGAGATGCCGCTGGTCATGCTGGTGCTGGCATGGATGGGCATTGTGACATCTGATATGCTGGCGGCGAAATTCCGGGTTGTGATTGTGGTGTGCTTCGTGATTGGTGCGCTGTTCACGCCGCCGGACGTTATCAGCCAGAGCATGATGGCAATTCCGATGATTTTGCTCTACGGAGTTGGCTATCTGGCAGTAAAGTACATATTGCACAAGTAAGCGGCACAGGCGGATAGCGTGAAGGCGATTCATGGGAATATGCTCCGAAGATAAAGGAAGATAAAGATAGAAAATCCTGTTTCAGATGGTGATATGTCTGAAACAGGATTTTTTGTTTATGTATTTGGGGCTGAGAGCCATTCAAGTACATTGACATGCTGAATGCCTTCAAAGGAAATATTCGGGAAATAATCCATAGTCAGCAGATACTTGGGATAATTATCCTTTATCCCCTGCAATGGGGCAAGCTCACGGTGCAGGGTGTTTTCATCAAGGACGGACTGAGAAACCTGGTAGTACGCCTTTTGTCCATTGTGAATGGTGACAAAATCTACTTCTGATGTACCTGCCTTTCCCACAAATACTTCATTTCCTCTACGGAGCAGTTCAAGATAGACAATATTTTCCAGAATATGCCATACATCACCAAAACTTGTTCCAAGCAAATAATTGCGCAAGCCAATATCTACTGCGTAATATTTTGCACCGTTTTTGAGGCGTTCCTTGCCGTGAACATCGTAACGATTGGCCTTGTACAGGATGAAGCTGTCCACAAGTGCCTGTATATACGCTTCTACCGTATTGGTGCTTATTTTCCTGCCAGCAGATGTCATAGCACCGGCAATTTTGGCTGCTGAGCAAAGGTTGCCAATATTGTCATACATAAACTCCACAATGCTCTGGAGCATTGCTATATCCGAAATACGCCTGCGTGTTGCAACATCCTTAATGAGGACGGTGTTGTAGATGCCCTCAATATATGCACGTATGTCGTCCTGCTCCCGGTATTCCAATACGCCGGGAAATGAGCTGTTTACGAGATATTTGGAATACAGCTGTGGCAGGTTGCCTGTCTCAGGCGATACAGAAACAAACTCAGCAAAAGAAAGAGGCAACATTCTTATTTCCATGTGACGCCCGGACAGCAGGGTTGCAAGCTCCCCCGACAGCAGATAGGCATTTGAGCCTGTAAGATACAGGTCAACTCCTGGTTTGGCATATAGCCAGTCTACAGCCCGTTGAAAGTCAGGAACATTCTGCACCTCGTCCAAAAAAACATAATTAGTTTTATCTGCACACAGCCTTTGCTCCACATAATCATATAAATCATCTGCGGTACGGATTTTGCGAAAATCACCGCTTTCAAGGTTGACAGCAATCATGCGCTCTTTCTCTATGCCATGTTCAGCCAGTTCCTTTTGAAACATGTGCAGTAATGTAGATTTGCCACAACGCCTGATGCCGGTAACTACTTTTATGATATTTTTATCTCTCAGCCTATGAAGCTGGTTCATATATACATCACGCCTAATCATTTTATCACCTCAATGATATTATAGCACAAAATGTTTACATTTTGTCATTATATTGACATTTTTTGAATAATAAAGATAAAAATGTCAATATAATGACAAAAATATAAAATTGGCGAATAGAAAATCCTGTTTCAGTAGTTGTATGCCTGAAACAGGATTTTGGGGCTTAAATATGTATTTGTATTTTAGCTGAGAAAGGGCTCACGGTTTTTTCTTTTTCGTTCCATTCAAAGCCAAACATATCAATTATCTCACTTTCAATGAGTGTGCCTGATTGCGTTGAAAATCTTCAAAAGATGTGATTCGGTGCCAATAAAACGGCAGAATACCGTGTCGCGTACTTGTAAGTTTGCCATGCCACCATCCCCCTCAATGTCTTTGTCTGTTAAGTTTATACAAATTTATAGGATATCGAAAAATTATTATGGTCTTGCTATGGCTGCCAGTTCCTCAGGGGAATAACGCCCGGAAGCTTTTAAAGCATCTAAAGTGACCAGCCCAGCGGAAAGCAATTCACGGATGGAGTTAATGCGCCCAGCTTCCAACAGGGCTTCCCGTTCTTCTTTTTCGTTCCATTCAAAGCCAAACATATCAATTACCTCACTTTCGTTGTGCAGCAAGTAATTCTTCATAACATCGTTATCAATGCAGTACCTGATAGTGTCCCTGACAGCTTCATCTACAGTTAGTCCTTGCTTCCTGAGCAGCTTATAGTGATTGGAAAAAATGCTGTATTCCCTTAACGGCTTGCATATTTTCTTCAAATCTTCATTCTTGCCGGTTGCCAGGTTATATACATGGACAATAAGCTCCAGCTTGTCAGAAGGCGTTTTGAATGCATCACTCAGCCTGAGCTCCTTGTGCTCAAAGCTGGTATCCTCACCATCGTAAAAAACATAAAACTCAGGGGCAGGGAGTTTTATCAGCTCTGTGCTGTATATTTTCCGCTTTTCAGGTTCGATGTAATGTTTAAATAACTCATCCACATAGCCTAACAGCCTGACAGGCATGTTGGGGTTGAGGGTAGTCTGGTGCTCAATCAACATCATGATAAGGGCATCCAGCATAAACGAAATATCGTTTTTTATGTTGCTGTAA
>OBLI01003707.1_pt1 | contig 11507 bp, 13 predicted proteins | sample 1519701 | NCBI WGS metagenome assembly OBLI01 (sample SAMEA3663005, study PRJEB22513) | pig gut metagenome | biome: pig gut; feature: pig-associated habitat; material: faeces | place: France | collected 2012 | reverse complement strand
GGGGTAAATGCTGTTCATGTACTCGATCCATCCTTGCTTCTTACTAAAGAAGACTACATTCGTCTCATAGAAGCAGAAAAAGAATCTAAGGCCAAAGGCACTCTCTTCAATTATATCCTTGATCCAGATGCTTCAAAATCGGCATTTATCAATAAAGTAGAAAAAGAGAAAGGACTTACAACTTTCCAAGTATTGCCAAAATACCAAGCAGAAACTCGAACAAAGGATGATATAAAGAATCACATCAAAGATTGCGTTTTCCCTGGTGTGACCACTTGGCTTCGAGCCTTCATGGATGCAGAAATGACCATTGTCGATAGCTTCCATGGAATGGTCTTCTCCATTATTTTCAACAAGCCATTCTGGGTTATTGGCAATGCCAACAGAGGCATGTCGCGATTCACATCTTTGCTCAAGGTATTCCACCTTGAAGACCGACTGCTGGATGCCAATCAATTACTCGAAGTGGATATCAACCGTCCTATCGATTGGTCATCCGTCAATGCTATCTTAAAGCAAAAGCGCAATGAATGTATAAATCTGTTATTAACTAAACTTTCAAAATAATATGCCAAAAGTAAGTATTATAGTACCCGTATATAAAGCGGAGAAATACCTAAACCGTTGCATTGACAGCATTCTTGCCCAGACATTCATTGATTGGGAACTGCTGCTTATAGATGATGGCTCGCCAGACAAGAGCGGAGAGATTTGTGACGAGTACTCAAAAAAAGATCAGAGAATAAAAGTGTTTCATAAGTCTAATGGGGGGGTCAGCTCAGCAAGGAATCTTGGGTTAGATCATGTCAAAGGTCAATGGATAACATTTATTGATGCAGATGATTATATAGATTCATGTTTTTGTAACATAAATGAAGCTGAAATAAACGATATTATTATTAAACGTAATTATATCGTTGATATAGATAAATCAATCAAAGAAGTCAAACAGATCAAAACACCTTCTTCTATTGATAATATGGAGGAGTTTCTCTCACAGTATCTTTATGCGAATATATTTAGAACTCCATGGGGAAAGTTCTTTAAATCAAATATCCTTAAGAACATTCGATTTCCTTTAGGACAAAGAATAGGAGAAGATGCAGCTTTTATGTTTACTGTATTGTCCAAAACAAAAAAAATAGTTTTCAACAACGAAGGAGGTTATTATTGGCAAAAGGGTGAAATACCTGACTCTTTGAAATATAAACTTTCATATAAGGAAAGTATACAATTTACCAATAATTTATATAAAAGATACGAACAGATAAACATTGGTTGCCCACGATTAGAAGGGCTCTTGATGGTTTATTTTTTTAGTCTTATTGATGAAAAAACTCCATCGAACACAAAACAGTTTTTCAAATCTCCTACTATTAAAAGATATTACAAAAAACTATACAAAGAAGGTAGTTTACCATTATCCATGAGGTTATGGAAAACAATGCCATTTCTGACCAAGACGTGCATACGCATTAGAGCAATACTTAGGTTGAATTTTATTCATCTACCTTCCTAACCAATTACACGAAGTGGATATCAATGCTAAATATTAAATTAATGTATCATTGTTATATCCTTATGCACTACTGGTAAGTGTCCGAAATCTGGGTCACACCAAATTTGGAGGCTGAGATAAATCCTCTTATCTTTACATAAGATAGGCTGCATCTCGGCATAACACTCATGCAAGCATGGTGATTCTGCTCTCAATTTGCACCACCTTTGCAGTGGTTTACCTTATAATCGCTACAAATATGGATTTTTCAAATTATGTAAAGGAGTTTAGAGTTCTTCAGAAAACCCAGAGGATTCGTGTTGCAGATTTCTGCCGTGAACGAATGCTTGACTATTTTGAAATGGTTGAGGCACTCAAGAAGGACAAGTTTCTCTCAGAGATGCCAGACGAGAAGTTAGAGGCAGCAGAACTGGAAGTCACGAATCTGCCATTGGATCATCCCGATCCAGCTGCAGCCTCCTTCATTCAAGAAGTATCAATCCAGACACCAACCCATTTGAAGGTGAGAATCTGTGGCATCACAGCCAGTGACCTTATTACGGTAGTAAGCAAACTAATGACTATACGCCCATGCTGAGTCTTACAGGAGGAATGAAGTACGTTTAAACGACGAACGCTTGAACAGATATCTTACCCAAGAGAATCTCAGACTGAGATCGGAAAACTCCCAACTGCAACACCAGATGGAAGCCAAAGATAATATGCTTCAAAGCAAGGACAGCGAGATACTGCGTCTGCTCAACCAGATTGCATCAGACATGGTCAAGCGCTCAGATGTCGACGAGATGATAGCAGCAGCTGTGAAGGAAGCTGTAGACAAGGTCAACGAAGAGAATGACCGCAAGATGAAAGCTATGGCAGCCGAATATGAAGCCATCATAGCGTCACTCAAGAAGAAGGACAACAAGGGAGGCAAAGGAAATACTGGTCGTCGCAAGAAGCCAAATACCGAAACATATTTGTGACGACGTCAATGATCATAAACGTTTACGATCCGAGTAGTACAATTGACAGCTTCATGCCTCACCTCTGGCACAAAGCGCATTAAAAAACATTAAAATTAGCTATTCCCCAAAGATGTGACACCTCGCAAACTGCCTGTTTTTCAGGCAGCAAATGCTTAGTGACCCAGATTTCGGACTTTTACAAATCAAAATCGAATGAAACTATCAAATATAACAGGAAGAACCCCATTATTGTTATGGCAGTTATTCCTCTTGTTAACTGTAGCTAATCCAGATGTTTATCTTGGTCTGGCTGATATATGGTTTCTTCCCTTGCTAATATGCTTTTATGGTATGTTTAGGAAGAAAACATTTGTGGATAATGATACGATCCAATATCATTACGGTTTGCTTATATACCTTATTTTGCCAACACTAATATCATTGATAGGTTACGGGATTGTAAGCACAGGGTATTTATTCTCGTATGCTCTATGGATATTATTGCATATAGCAACACTGAATTTGAATTTTACGCAAAAAGAGATAAAAAAATTACTTTCAGCATATATTATATCCGGAGCCATCATGGGATTTCTTATATTATACCAGAGGCTAGACTATTATGACAGTATCTATGCTAGCAGATACACAATCCAGATACTAGGGCACGAAAGATTTGACCCCAATTTTTTAGCTGCTTGTATGGTTATCCCTTTTATATTGTCTATAACAAAGCAGTTGTTTAATTATAGTCTATGGAATCTTGTATGTTTAATACTGATTTTTCTTGGCGTACTATTTACTGCTTCTAGAGGAGCCATGTTAAGTTGTTCGATAGGAGCTACAACTGCATTTAGTATTTTTGCATTTAGAAGGAGGAAAGTTAAATATTTGATATGGGGTGGATTCTTGGTCGTAATACTAGGCTATACTGTTTTGAATATTTTGCCAGAAGCATCGTTTGAGCGACTATTTTCTAAATCGTACGATGACTCTAGTAATGAAAAAAGATTCGTAGATTGGGCCGTCGGGTTTAAGGCTTTCGAGAACAGTTGGTTGTTTGGTTATGGAATGCAAGGAGAAATGCAAATTATCAAGCGCGAGGTTGGTGTAAGCATGATTGCACATAACACATATTTGGCATTTTTATTACAATTTGGTGTTATTGGTTTTTCAGTACTAGCTATAGGCGTTATGAGGCTTATAAAAAAAACATTATTGTATAAAGAATATCTTGTAACCGCAATGGTAATTTCAACTTTATTTGTTGTATTTTTCATAAGCGGAGAGGTCGCTGTATTCTTATGGGTGCCATTAATAACGGCATCGCTTGTATTGCAAATTAAAGAAAATAATGAGGTAAGTAGCATAACGGATTTACTTTAATTAAATTAGTTTCCATGGAGAAGATAATAATTCTAAATACATCGCAATTCGGAACGTTAACCGATTCCTATATGTGGTGTAAACATCTTAGAGAGCATTACGATGTCACATTCGTCTGTTTTGATAATAACTTTAAAAAAATGGACATCGATGGTATAAAGTACAAATATGTCAACAGATTTGACAATCCCATACTGCGTGGACTTTGGTATATTATATATTCTGTGTTCTACTGCTCAATTCATAATGCTCCAGTATTTATTGTTTATTTTGAACACTGCGATATCTTACCAAGACTTTTACCATGGAGAAGGTTTCATGTAGATATTAGAACTCTAGCTGTCACAAAAGATGAAGAACATAATAAAGTTAAAGACGATAGACTGAAGAAGACTCTTAAATATTTTAAATCTATATCTTATATTTCTAAGAGGGTACAAAAAAAGATCAATGTATGCTCTGAACGCCATTATATTTTACCACTTGGTGCAGATCCATTTAGTTTAGAGCCAAAGTATTGGAATACATTGAATCTACTTTATGTAGGTACGTTAACGCACAGAGATATTATCAAAACTGTTGAAGGTGTAAAGTTGTATATAGAACAAACAGGAGATTCTGATATTACGTATGACATTATAGGAGATGGCGATGATTATAGCCTTATTGCAGATTATATAATTCAAAACAAGTTAATACATAATGTACGTTTATCAGGACGTATTGCTTATGATGAACTTAAACCGTTTTTCGAGAAAAACAACGTAGGGATTTCGTTCATACCATTGGAAGATTGCTATCAGGATCAGCCTCCAACCAAAACGTTTGAATATGTGTTATCAGGACTATATTGTATAGCTACTAGAACTAGAGCGAACAAGGAAGTTGTAACACCACAAAATGGAATATTAATAAACGATACAGCTGCTGATTTTTGTGAAGCATTGAAAACTTTGTTTTCGCAAAAAAACAAATTGCAGTCTGACAATATTAGGAACACCTTGATCGAGCGCTACGCGTGGAAAGCTATAGTAAACAAGAATATAATACCCATAATAAAAAACTTGTGATTATAAAAGATGAAAAGGTTGGCAATAAATTTGATTGTGGCAATGAGCTGGCTCTTTTTCTGGCCTCATGCAATTCTTTACATGCTGTCAATCAAGAAGAAGGAAATTTATGAAGATACAATGGCTGATATGGCTTTCAGAAGTGCAAACATTACAGGCACAAGTGCTGTACTCTATGTTTTGCTTATGGATAAGTACTATCGCTCTCTATTTTATTACAGAATTGGTTTCCTTTCGCTTTTGGTAAGCTGGCTTTGGAGGGGCGATAGCTCATTCAGTATCACTGCCAAAAACATAATGGGGGGGGGTATTTTGTGTGCACCCGTCCTCAACTTATCTCAATGCACACTCAATAGGTCGTAACTTTTCTTGCCGTCAGAACACTACCATTGGTAACAAGTCTGATGACAAGCCAAATGAACGACCGACAATTGGTGACAACGTGACCCTTGGAGCAAATGTTGTCATCATAGGGAATGTGCATATAGGTAACAATGTCATCATCGGAGCCAGTAGTGTTGTGGTAAAGGATGTGCCAGATAATGCAGTTGTCGTTGGCAATCCGGCAAGAATTATCAAGTATAATTCTACCCATGACAATATCAATAAAGACATTCATACGTAAAGCAATAAATAGAATTAAAGTAGATACAAGAAATCACTTGAATCCGTATCTTGCACCGTATAGGCAAAAGAAACTGGAAGAAAAGGGCATAGATAAGAACTTTACCATTATCTCCAATAACTGTTGGGCAGGTCTTGTTTATCAGCATTTCGGATTACCATACAACACCCCTACAGCAGGTCTCTTCTTCTTTGCGCAGGACTATATCAAATTCGTGTATAACATTAAGGAATACCTTGCAAAGCCATTTGAGTTCATCTCGCTGGAGGAATCTAGATATTGTGAGACGCTCAAGCAATACGGTGGTGAATGCGTTAAGTGTCCGATAGCAGTTTGTGGTGATATAGAGGTCATCTTTATGCATTATCATTCACCAGAAGAAGCAGAGACAAAATGGCGAAGGCGTGCAGCACGCATCAACTGGGATAACATCATCTATAAGTTCTCAGAGATGAATGGCTGTACCGAAGAAGATCTTCGTGCTTTTGATGCCCTTCCTGCAGCAAAGAAGGCGGTGTTCACGCACCAGGATTACGGATTAAAGAATCAGGTGATATACACAGAGTTTAAGAAAACAGGTTACATACCTAACGATACAGATAATTTCCGCAAATACATAAATCTTTATGATCTGATAAGCGGTAAATTCAATGAGTCACGTTTATGAAGATATTACATATAGCAGAATTTGGACTTCGCAAGACTGGTATTGGTACTGTGGTCGAGCGTTTGTACAAAGAGCAGAGCTTGCTAGGTCATGATGTGAAAATAGCAACAACTAATGAGAATATAGCTTACAAGCATCTGGATATTACAAATGTTCATAATCCAGAGAACTTGACTTTGTTGCTAGATGAATGGACTCCTGATGCTGTTATGTTCCACTCCATTTGGTGTATGCCATATCTAAAGATGGCAAAGATTTTAAAGGAGCGAAACATCCCTTATGCCGTAATGATGCATGGAGCTAACTCTGCTGAGAACTTTAAAAAGAACAAGCTGAAGAAATGGGTGGCTAATACATTATACTTTAATAAGTTCATGCGCTATGCTGCAACAATAGTTTACCTAAGCAAAAAGGAACATGAGAATTGTGTTTCAAAGAACGTTAACCCCAATTATGCCATCATACCAAATGGTTGTGATATTGTGGATATTGATGTTAGCAAAAAGTTACCAAATAAGCCACTAAAGATTATCTATTTGGGAAGGTTAATTATCCATCACAAGGGGCTCGATTATTTGCTGGATGCATTAGACATTCTTAAACAAAAGAAATTCACAGATGCTATATTCCAATTCTACGGAAATGAGAATGACGTGGATATTGAGATTATCAAGGAACGTCTGAATTCACTCAAGGGTTTGGCATCTTACGAAGGCCCTGCATACGGAGAAAAAAAAACTGAGGTTCTTGCAAATGCAGATGCATTTATCCTGACAAGCAGATATGAGGGTATGCCAATGGGCGTTCTTGAAGCTTTGACGTATGGAGTGCCTTGTATTCTTACTCCAGGAACAAATATGGCAGAGGATGTTGTTGAGGCTGGGGCAGGATGGGAAGCAAAGTTGGACGCACAATCAATAGCAGATACAATCCTACAATCCGTTAAAGATATAAATCAAGATTATGCAAGGTTCAGCCTTGCAGCATACAAAATGTCGAAACGTTATGACTGGAAGGTGATAGCAAAGGAATATATTAAAACAATGGAAAATATAGTAAGAAAATAAAATCAATTTATGAAAACCGATACTCAAATAATGAACGAGCTGACGGTGAGTTCTGGATTTTTGAAGCCTCAATCTTCTTGGGGTTATTACAAAAACGACTCAATTTTCGACTATTGAAAACGAATAAGCAACAAATATTTATGAAATACGGAATCATTACGCACTATGACGTGCATAACCATGGGGCTATTTTGCAGCTTAATGCCCTTATAAAAGTCCTGAAACGTGATTTTGGAATTGACGCGAAGGCATTGCAGTTCGATAAGAACTATGACTTCATGGGACGTGAAATGAAAGCTAAGTACGAAATATCCTTGAAGTCTGTAGGCATCTATTTAGACTACTTAAAAGAAAAGGGATTAGGATGCTTTGCTTTTAACTTCAAGAAAAAACGAATACTTCAAGCGTTCAAAAGTAGAGAGAACTTGATAGGAGATTACTACACAGAAAGTGGCAGCTTAGATGGAGTGATTGTAGGCAGTGACGAAGTGTTTGCTCTTCATACGGGTCCTACACCAGTATTCTTTGGTCATGCGTTGCCAACAGAGAAGGTTTTTTCTTATGGAGGATGCTTTGGTCCTACTACTATCAAAGAGGTGGATCGTCTAAAATGTCGTGCGTTTGTGGCAAGCGGGCTTATGTCAATGTGTGGTCTTGGGATGCGCGACCAGAATAGTGTCAATATAGGAGCTGAATTGACGGGCAAGCAACCTGTGTTGGTTTGTGATCCAGTAATCCTCTATGGCTATGAGAAGGAATTAAAGAGTAAAGAACGTCCGATGAAGAACAAGTATATGGTAATCTACTCATACGACAATTATCTGAACGAGACGCATGAGGTGGAAGCGATTAAGACATATGCAAAGAAGTACGACTTGAAGATTGTTTCTCCAGGATTTTATCATAAGTGGGCAGACAAAAGTGTAAATGTAGATCCTATCGAATTGTTAAACTGGTTCCAACATGCAGAATGTGTAGTGACAAACACATTCCATGGTTGTGTAATGTCTATCATCACCGGTAGTGAGATGGCTGTGAAGTTGAGGAAAGGTACTTCAAGTCATGATAATGCAAACAAACTCTACAACCTAATGCAGGAGTACGAAATTACAGATCGCAAGATAGATGACCAGATGCAATTGGATAGGGTATTCAGCCGAAAAGTGAACTGGGATGCTACCAACCGTCAGCTTAAGGAACGTAGATCAAACTCAATGGCCTATCTTAAGAAAATGATAGAGCAATGAATATATTAGACAAATCTGCAAAACGCGAATGCACTAGTTGCCAACTTTGTGCAACAATGTGCGCTCATGATGCCATTAAGATAGTACTGAACGATGATGGCTTTTATCGTCCTGTAGTAGATGGCAATAAGTGCACGGATTGCGGCCTTTGCACAAAGATATGCTATAAGTTCGATGAGGACGTGAAGATAACCACTCCCGAACAGCTTGCAAAGACGCAATTATATTCGGCATGGTCAAATGATGATGAACTGGTGCGTAATACCACATCTGGTGGCATTGGAGACCTTTTGGCTCATGAATTGTTGTCACAAGGCTATAAAGTAGTGGGATGCGTGTATAACGATGAGAAGGTGCGAGCCGAACATAGAATTGCAACCATGGAAGAGGAACTGATACCTTTCCGTGGAAGCAAGTATATCCAGAGCTACAATTTCGATGCTTTCAAAGAGGTGGTGAAGAACTGCAAAAAGGAAAAGTATGCAGTATTCGGAACGCCTTGTCAGATTTATGCATTGAGCAAAATTGCCGAAATGAGGAAGGTGCGTGACCAGTTTGTATTCGTTGACTTCTATTGCCATGGCTGTCCTTCTTTACACGTGTGGACGAAGTATCAGGATTACATTAAGGAGACAAAGAAGTTAGACCATTTTGATCGCGTGGATTTCCGTAGTAAGGCAGCTGGTTGGGGAGCCTTCTATGTAGTAGTAGTAGTAGATGGAAAACCTGTATTTAAGAGCAATAAAAACCTCAGCGGATTCTATGAACTCTTTTTCTGTGATCAAGTTTTGAATGATGGATGTGCTGAGTGCTTATTAAGAGGAACCTTGGCATATACAGATTTACGAATGGGTGACTTTTGGGGAAAGAAGTTCCTGAACAACACCAGAGGGGTTTCTGGCGTTAGTATAGTTACGGAAAAGGGTAGAAAGATATTCGATAAAGTAATGAAAAACGAGGTCACTGCCACCCTGTGTGACTACAAGGATTTCTTGCCATATCAAAGCTATGGAAAATTCCATCACCCAAGATTAGCAGAACGAAAGGCGATTCTCGAAAGCCTAAAAGATTCGAAGCAAGATGTGTGGGATGCCGTTTGTGCATTACATGCCAATCAACCATTAAAGGTAAAACTTGTTCGTTATGCCAAGAATGTGCTAGCCCTATTTCCATTGGAAGTGACAAATGCAATAAAGAAGTTTGTGTAAATGTTCTAAATCTATCTTTAAACGAATTTCGAGTTATCGACAATTGAAAGAATCTTTTCAGCGATTTTAATTCTTAATTCGCTACAAAATCGCGAGTTACGCGTTAACAGTTAACACTCAGAACTATTTATCCCGAGAATCCACTTCGCTAACTGCCTGCAAACCAGGCAGCAATTGCTTAGTGGCCCAATTTTCGGATACTTACCTAAAACAAATATGATACGGCATCAGACATTAAAGGTTAAAGTTCCAAACGGGGAACTTCCTAATTACCTCACAATCTTAAATAATCAAGCTAAAATGCAGAATTATATAAGACTGACAGAGATTGAACAGAAGCTTGCAGAGGACAACACTCTGGATTTTCAGTATATGTGCCTGCAGACACCAAGACTACATATAGAAAATCAGAATATTGTGGCAACAATTTGGCTGAGCATAGAAGACAATATGATTGTTTTAAGGAATATTACTTCTAATCAAAGGTCTTTTCTTTCTATAGAAGAATATAACTCTATAGTCGTTTTGTTTTATAAGAATGTAATCCAAAAGGCAAAAATGGTTGGTGTTAGACGCACATTGTCAAAGCCGACGTTAGATCTCAGAGACTTAATGGGGGCAAAGTGCTCAGAGGCTCTTGTCGCATTTTCCAATTGTTCCAACAAGGATTCTGTATTGGCTCATGATACTGATTTTAAAAGATGGGCGAAATTCGTCAAACTAGCCAATTCAACAAGAGCCAGAATATCTGCTGATCAATTAGAGACTTGGCTAAAAGAAAATGGGTGGAGAGATAAATGTGCTGAAGAATTGGCGTTATATTATGAGTACTCTATAAATCTGTTGAGCTATGTATAAGATTGATGAAAATACGCTACGCAAAATTTCTGCCAAGCAGTTTTGCAATCAATTTTTTACCGGTAATCCTAAACCTGTCATCTTTTGGGACACTTGTGCTCTGCTAAACATCATTCGCTTCATCTACAGAGAAGATCCAGGAGATGTCACAACCTTTGATGCGATAAAGAAAATACATGATGCCATACTAAATAATGAAATCTTATCGGTTTCCTGCGAATCGGTTATCACTGAATACAACAACAATGTAAATGAAGCTGTTATACTTATTGAAGATAGTGTGGCAAAAACAGACACCTATTACAAAAATATATTAGATGTCATTAATAAGTTGGACAATACGGCAACGGGCTATACAACAGTAAGAGCTCAACAAATGCCTCAAAAGCTTCATTCGATTGTTGACGCTATTCTTCATAGGACTTTTTTTATTACGATTGACAAGACTGCAACCTCAAATGCTCATCAGAGAGTAGTGCAAAAGAAAGCGCCAGCAGGGAAGAAAGAAGAGTTTAAAGACTGTACTATTTGGGAAGTCATGCTTTCGTGCTTCCGTCAGCTCAATACAGTAGATAAAAATATTCCAAAGGTCTTTTATACTGTTAATGTGCAAGATTTTTGCAAAATTGAAAATAAGGTACCTCAATCATTCATACATGAATTATTGATGGAGGCTATTCCTTTACATTTCATTTGTTGTAAAAGCGTTTTTGAAGTAGTATCAGGGTTGGGACTGTAAAATTTGAATAGTGTTGAACTTTTATGACTAATAGAAAAATTGCTGTAATTATGTCGATCTATAGGAACGACAGGATAAACTTTGTAAAACTTGCGGTTGAGAGCATTCTCAATCAGACGTATAAGGATTTTGACTATTATATCCAGTATGATGGGCCTGTGGATGCTGAGGTGG
>OBLI01003706.1_pt1 | contig 11507 bp, 10 predicted proteins | sample 1519701 | NCBI WGS metagenome assembly OBLI01 (sample SAMEA3663005, study PRJEB22513) | pig gut metagenome | biome: pig gut; feature: pig-associated habitat; material: faeces | place: France | collected 2012 | reverse complement strand
TTGCAAAAATGCGGTGCAAAGGTACTCATTTTATTTTATTCTACCAAATTTTTTTCGTACTTTTGCAGCAAAATTAACGATTTATATGAAGATTAGCGGAAAAATTATAGGATTAGGGCTCATTTTTATCGGTTCTATCCTACTTTTAATAAGTTTTGCAGCGGGATGGACGTCATCCAACCCGCTGCTGATTTCATGTCTTATTTTGATTGCCGTTGGAATAATTATCTCGGCAAAGCAAATATAATAAAATGGTTTACTCTTCCTCCGGAGTGATGAGCTTATAGCCCTTACCGTGGATATTGATGATCTCTATCTGGTCGTCATCCTTGAGGTGCTTGCGCAATTTTGTGATATACACATCCATTGAGCGGGCATTGAAATAGTTGTCGTCGATCCAGATGGTCTTCAGGGCAAAGTCGCGCTGGAGAATCTCGTTGGCATGACTGCAGAGCAAGGCGAGGAGTTCATTCTCCTTGGTTGTGAGCTTTGTCTGCTTGTCGCCGATAACGAGCAACTGCTTCTGTGTGTCGAATGTGAAGCGGCCGATATGATAGAGTGTGCTCTCCTTGTTTTTCTTTCCACGTACGCGACGCAGGATTGCCTCTATACGGAACACGAGCTCTTCCATTGAGAAAGGCTTTGTGATATAATCGTCGGCACCAATCTTGAATCCCTCGAGGATATCTTCCTTCAGTGTCTTTGCTGTCAAGAAGATAATTGGTATCTCGGCATTGGCACTGCGGATTTCCTGGGCGAGAGTGAATCCGTCCTTCTTGGGCATCATCACGTCGAGCACACAGATGTCAAACTTAGTCTTGAGGAATGCCTTGTAGCCTGCATCACCGTCAGGACAAAGTTCTGCCTCATAACCCTTTGCTGCAAGGTATTCACGCAGCAACATTCCCAGATTTTCGTCGTCTTCGCAAAGAAGAATCTTCAAATTGTCTTCCATAATCTTTTCTATTTTATGTGTTAATATTATAATTCTTGTTGTTAATTCTGTATCACCGGCAATGTGATGGTGAACTTTGTCCCCTTGCCGAATTCGCTTTCCACATGGATGGTACCCTTGTGCAGGTCGATGATTTTCTTCACGTATGCCAGTCCCAGTCCGAATCCCTTGGCGTCGTGCAGGTTACCGGTATGAACCCTATAGAATTTCTCGAAGATTTTCTTGAGATTCTCCTTCTTGATACCCATTCCTGTGTCGCGTATTGAGAGATACAAGTGCTGGTCGTCGTTCCACGTCTTCATATATATGTCGAGCGGCATGTCCTGCTTGCGGTATTTCACTGCATTGTCCAGCAGATTAAAGATCACGTTTTGGAAGTGCATCTCATCCACGTATATTGCTGAGTCGATGGCTTCAATCTCAGTATATATCTTTCCTCCCGTGTGCTCCACTCTCAGTGTGAATGAATTGGCGATATTCTCCACCATTTCGTTGAGGTCGAGTTCCTTCTTTTTGAATACCGCCTTCTTGCGGTCGAACATCGACATCTGCAGCACCTTCTCCACGAGGAATCTCAATCGTTTCGACTCGTCATTGATCACTCCACCCAGATGGCTCAACATTGCCGGACTCTTACCCACACTGTTGTCGTTGAGCATCTGTGCCGCAAGTGAGATACTTGCTATTGGAGTCTTCAGCTCGTGTGTCATGTTGTTGATAAAGTCGTTCTTTATCTCGGTATATCTCTTCTGCCTGAATATCACTACTATGGTGAATATGAAGGTGATGAGCAATACGAGGGTGAACACCACTGACGGTATCATGAACCTGATGCTCGAAAAGATATATCCATTGATGTCGGGAAAGTGGATTTTCACTACTCCCATCTTCGACGATGGGTCGTTGCGGAAAAGCACCTGCGAATATGTGTATGGCAGTCCGTCCTCCGTGTAGTCGGGACAACGGTACACCTCTCTGCCGTCGGCTGTAGATACTGTGAAGTGATATGGAATGTTGATACCGTTGTTCAGCAGTTCTGCCCTTATGTCCTGATCGAGCAACTTGAAGTTGATGCGCTCCCTGAGCGGTTTTTCGCTCGCTGTATAGAGTATGTTATACACCACCTCGTCGAGCAAGGCTTTCTGATATACATATCTGTTTCTCACTATCTCCTGCAACGACTTTGAGGCCTCACTGATAGAATTCTTGTCCGACCTCAGTATCATTGCCTTGGGAATGGTGGATGGTTTGGTGGTGATTGTCTTCAACTGGAATGATGAGTAAATCGTGCCGTCCTTGCCTGCCACTGCATATTGGTGGGCATGTTGCACCACACCGCCGTTGAGGTCGCCATGTGATGACACCGAGTCTTGACGGAATGCCCTACGCTCAGTCTCGTTGACATCCTTCTCAAGATAGCGCAGGGTCTCGTTGACCTCGAGGTTTCTCGATGCTTGATAGAGACTTCTGTTGACCGACTCGTCAAACTGTTCCTTCTTCATCTTTGCCATCTCTTCGATGTAAGACAACTGCAGATAGAGCAGTGCAAGGAACGAGAATCCCATTATTATTGCTATAATCCAAATCGTTGACTTCTTCATGGCTGCAAAATTACATCAAATTTTAATATGTTGGTAGAATTTAGTTAATTATTTCTACGCAATTTTACTAAATTAACACTTTTCTATATTTTTATTTGCAAATAATTAATTATCCTCAAAGAGACAGCTATTAATATATAGCAAATTATCACCTGAAGAACGGATAATCTGATGCCGTCAATAGCTGCAAATGGCAATTGGGAGATAAATTCAAGAGTGACATTCATCACCCATGCAATCAATCCCACAGCCTTCACCAACCATAATTGAATGAACGAGAATGGCCATAACATCACTATCGCCAACGCCCCATATAGCAATAACGTTGTCAATGGTACGGCTATAAGATTGGAGATGATAAACCAGCACGGGAGGCTGTGGAAATAGAAAGCCACAAGGGGAGCCGTACCAAGTTGTGCAGCCAATCCCACTGATACCATTCCCCATATTTTGGACAGATAGTGATGATGGGAATGGAATTCTGGCGGCAACAATCCATTTAGCAAGGGACAGATGACAATAATTGCCCCCACCGACATTATGGACAATTGAAAACCTACGTCTAAGATTATCCTTGGATTAACGAGCACCATTATCATTATGGTAGTCACAAGCACATCCAAGCGGTCGCTCCCTGGCTTCAACACTTCGGTAAGTGTGAATATGCTCAACATTATAGCAGCCCTTACCGCCGACACAGGCATTCCCACAATAACGACATAGCACCATATTGTGGCTATTACCACAAAACGACCAACCCTACTCCACCCTACAATAAGCATTAACACGAAATAGAGAATGGCAAGATGTGTGCCCGACAAGGCAAGGACATGAGCCACTCCCGCCCTCGAATATTCATTTCGCAGACTGCGGTCGATAAATCGTTTGTCGCCCAGGGTCATCGCCGACACCACTGCCAGTTCGTCGCCCTCAAGTCCATTGGCGATATATAGGTCTGTCACATTCTGTCTCACTGCCGCAGCTCCACGGGATATGTTTGTCTTCCACTCACATTCTCCCCCAAGACCTTCTACATTATCGTGTGCGGCACACAAAGCTATGCCACTGATTATTCCCGCACACAACATCCCAATTATTATAAATGCATTACGCTTTCCTATCCTATTGACCAAAAGGTAAATCGCCGCCGCAACCACTACGGTTACAACGGCGATTGTCAAAAGGTCAAGGAAACCAGCAAAAAAAGGCCATTTGGCATATAGAAGGACTCCTATAACCAAGGCAAGAACATAGAAAAGCGCTGGACGTTCCTTGACCATAATAATATCTAATAATCCCTTATTCCTCGCTCTCTTCTGCCTCATGCTCCTGGATGAGCTGCTGCTGAATATCGTTGGGAACGAGTTCATAGCTTGCAAACTTGGTTGTGAACGAAGCGCGTCCACCAGTGATTGAGCTCAGGGCAATACTGTAGTTGGAGAGTTCCTTCAGAGGAATCTTTGCCTGCAGCTTCTGATAGCCAGCCTCGCTGTCCATACCCATGATGAGGGCACGACGTCCCTGCAGGTCGCTCATCACATCGCCCATGAAGTCAGAGGGCACATATACCTCAAGGTCGTAGATGGGCTCGAGGATCTTCGGTCCTGCCTCCTTGAATGCTGCAGCAAAGGCATTACGTGCGGCAAGCATGAACGAGAGTTCGTTGGAGTCAACCGGGTGCATCTTTCCGTCATATACTATCACACGTACGTCACGAGCATAACTGCCAGTAAGAGGTCCACGCTCCATACGCTCCATAATACCCTTGAGGATTGCGGGCATGAATCGTGTGTCGATAGCACCACCCACCACTGAGTTCAGGAAGACGAGTTTGCCGCCCCACTCCAGGTCGATCTCCTCACGGCTCTTGATGTTCATGCGGAATTCCTGTCCGCCAAACTTGAACACTGTCGGGTCGGGCATTCCATCGGCATACGGCTCAACAATCAAGTGCACCTCACCAAACTGTCCGGCACCACCCGACTGCTTCTTGTGGCGATAGTCGGCACGGGCCTGCTTTGTGATAGTCTCGCGATAAGGTATCTTCGGCTCGCCATATTTCACCTGTATCTTCTCATTGTTCTCAAGACGCCACTTCAATGTGCGCAGGTGGAACTCACCCTGTCCGTGAACAATAGTCTGCCTCAATTCCTTCGACTGCTCCACAACCCATGTCGGGTCTTCCTGTCTCATCTTCGTAAGGGCAGCCATCAACTTCTCCATCTCCTGCTCGTTGACAGCCTTGATAGAGCGTGAATACTTGGAGTTAGGATATTTGATGAAATCATATCTATAGTCGCAATCCTTTGCATTGAGGGCATTACCAGTCTTCACGTCCTTCAGCTTAACCGTACAACCGATGTCACCGGCGCAAAGTTCGTCAACAGGCAGACGGTTGGCTCCCGCACAAGCATATATCTGTGCGATGCGCTCCTTCGAGCCACGGTCGGCATTCGACAGGTCGGCACCGGCCTTCACCTTTCCGCTCATCACCTTGAAATACGACACCTCACCGATATGCGGCTCCATTCCCGTCTTGAAGAAATAGAGAGATGTAGGACCGTTAGAGTCGGCAGCCACCTCTTCACCACGTGTATTGTGCAGCTTCGGCATCTCGCTGACGAACGGCACTACGTTGCCCAAGAACTCCATCAGACGGCGGACGCCCATGTCCTTGCCAGCACAAACGCAGAACACTGGGAATATGGAGCGTGTCACGAGTCCCTTGCGGATACCCTCACGCAGTTCGTCCTCTGTCAGAGTCTCTTCCTCGAAGAACTTCTCCATCAAGCCTTCGTCGTTCTCGGCGGCAGCCTCCACAAGAGCCTTGTGCAGCTCCATAGCCTTGTCCATTTCCTCGGCTGGGATATCCTCGATGATTGGTGCTCCACCCTCGGGCTTCCATGAATATTTCTTCATGAGCAGCACGTCGATAAGCGAGTTGAATCCAGGACCTGTGGAGATAGGATATTGTATCTGCACGCACTTAGGTCCGTAAATCTCCTGCATGGTAGAGATGATATTGTCAAAGTCGCATTTATCGCTGTCCAACTGGTTAACCAAGAAGATAACCGGTTTCTTCAACTTCTCTGTATAACGGAAGTTGTTCTGTGTTCCCACCTCAGGACCATATTGGCCGTTTATCAGCACCACTGCCTGATCGGTAACGTTGAGAGCCGTGATTGCGCCTCCCACGAAGTCGTCCGAACCCGGGCAATCGATGATGTTGAGCTTCTTGTTGTTCCACTCCACATGGAATACGGTTGAGAACACTGAGTAACCATATTCCTGTTCAACGGGGAAATAGTCACTCACGGTATTTTTAGCTTCCACTGAGCCACGGCGCTTGATGATGCCTGCCTCATAAAGCATTGACTCGGCAAGTGTTGTCTTGCCGCTACCCGCACTGCCAATCAGTGCAATGTTTTTGATTTCACTCGTTTGATATACTTTCATATCTTTTTACGTTTTTAGTGAATACTATAAAGGTTCTAAGTTATTACGGCGACTAAATTAGACATTTTTCGTGAGATACGCAAACAAATTGGGCAAAAATGTTTGATTTATTAAACAAAATTAGTACTTTTGCAGCAAATTTCAGATAAAATGGCTGGTTTATACGTTCATATTCCCTTTTGCAAGTCGCGTTGCATCTATTGCGCCTTCTATTCCACCACATCCGCTGGCATGGAGGAAAAATATGTGTCGACACTGTGTCGCGAACTCGATTTACGCTCTGATTATTGCTCACCCGAATGGCAAACTGTATATATCGGTGGCGGCACTCCAAGCACATTGTCCCAAGAACAGCTCCAACGGCTTTTTTCGCATATCGACTGCTCCCACGCCACAGAAGTAACCATTGAGTGCAATCCCGACGATGTCACTCCTTCCTTTGCATCTCTGTTGGCTTCTCTGCCGGTCAATCGTGTGAGCATGGGAGCACAAACATTCGATGACAGTCGCCTCGGATTTCTCCGCCGCCGACATAATGCCGCAGAGGTTGTAAATGCTGTCAGCACACTGCGGGATGCCGGTATCGACAATATCAGTATCGATCTTATATATGGGTTCCCAAAGGAAACTCTCAAGCAATGGGACGACGACATCACTGCCGCCCTATCCCTCGGAGTGGAACATCTCTCGGCCTATTGCCTATCGTACGAGGAAGGCACTCCTCTCTATCGTATGCTCGAAGAGGAGAAGGTGGAAGAGAGTGACGACGAACTGACACGCGCGATGTACTACCAGCTTATCGACCGACTTGCCGCTGCTGGATATGAGCACTACGAGATAAGCAACTTCGCCCTCCCCGGACGTCGGGCCCTTCACAACAGCAACTACTGGAACTCCACTCCCTATATGGGAATAGGAGCTGCCGCACATTCATATAACGTCACAAGCCGACAATGGAACATTTCCGACCTTCGGAAATATATCTTAGAAGTGGAAAACGGCCATCTGCCCTTCGAACTCGAGACACTCGACATCACCGAGAGATACAACGACACAGTGATGCTCTCTCTACGCACATGCGACGGCATCGACCTTGCCAACTTGAAATCCCGTTTCGGCACCGACCTTCACTCCTATCTTCTTCGTCAGGCACGACAATACGAAGAAAGCGGTCTGCTCGTCCATGAGCACGACCGCCTCCGTCTTTCCCGCAATGGGTTATATGTTAGTGATATGGTCATCACCGACCTGCTGAAGGTATAACTCCCTACAGGCATCCTCAAGCAATTCGATGACGAGTTCAAATCCCTTGTCGCCACCGTAATATGGGTCGGGCACGGTGGTTGCCTCGGGATGATGCCTCAGAAAGTCGGCCATCCTCACCACCTTTTCCATATCTTTTTCTGAAGGGGCAAGCGACGATACTGCCCTATAATTATCGTGGTCCATGACAACAATCAGGTCGAAGTCTTTGAAATCCTGCCTGCATATCTGTCGTGCCCTACTATTGAAATTGTATCCATGGGCAGCACCATGGCGTCGCATACGCGAATCTGGCAGTTCGCCCACATGCCACGGTCCGATACCTGCAGAGTCGATAAAGAAGTCGTCCTCCCTACCCTCTTCCTTCACTATATGTTTCATAATACCCTCGGCAGCCGGTGATCGGCATATATTGCCAAGGCACACAAAAAGAATCTTTTTCTTCATACCTGCAATTTTTCATGCAAAGATACTACCTTTTTCCCATTTCTCCAAAATTTTCCCTTATTATTTACCATATAAAATTCGTTTGTGGATATTTTGATGTACCTTCGCTATACCTTCGCTATACCTTCGCTGTACCTTCGCTTTTTGCTCTATAGGGAAAATAGGTACAAAAAAGGAACAACAGAGTCATAGCGTCACATGTCACATGGATTTTTTGTCGTTTTTATGTTTCTTTTTTGCTTTTGAGAGAAGCCCTATATTGTATTATTATTTATATATATATATTTAATTAATAAAATAAGGTACGTGTTATTATATAGAAAAAATGAGATTATGCTTTTAGGAGCAGTTACCCCTTAGAAAGCAAAAAACGACAAAAAATCCATGTGACATGTGACGCTTGGGAGAATCAGCGTCACTTTCTGACGAAATGTGGCCATGCTTCCTCACCTAATTCAGGAGCATATTCAAAACCTTCGTAGGAAAAAGAGCGCAAATCGGCTGGAGAAGTCAGTTGATTCTGCAGGATATACCTCACCATTGCCCCTCGGCACGACTTTGCCCACACGGCCTGCATCTTAAGCGTACCGTTAGGTTGGCGCACATAGAACAACGGATGCACCACATCCACCTCATGGCACACACGTTTCCAATCAAACAAGTGCTCATATTCCTCAGTCGAGAGATGAACCAACACACCGTCATCTGCCTTCACACTGTCGATGAGAGCATCTGTGAGCGTGTCGCGCCAAAACTGATTCACCGGTTTGCCGTCGGCTGAAGGCAGATGAACGCAATGCTCCATTCTGTAAGGTACAACACCATCCATAGGGCGCAACAATCCATATAGGAAACACGTAATCCACAAGTGACGTTGGGCAAAACCGATGGCAGCCTCATTGAGTGTCGAAGCCTTGAGATGCTTATACGCCTGACCGTTATAAGCCATGATGGCAGGCATCTTTTCGGCAATAAAGAAATTCTGGTAACGTTGCCAATTCTCAGCCGCCAACTTTCTACTACAGTCAAGTTCGCGCTCCAGTGTGTCAATATCCATTCCTGCCATATCCAATGCAATCCGGTTGGCAATCTCCTGGTATTGTGGTTCCGACCATGGCTTTATGTCCGACCTCTCATACATTATCTTAGCATTAGCGAGTAATATTTGCATAATTCATTCATTTTTGGGGCAAAGATACGGATAATCTCCCAAAACTCCAAACAATTCAGATGTTTTTTTAAATTAATCGCTAGCCTTGCAAAGATTTGGTTTTTTCGAAAATAATTCTTCATTTGTTAAAATGGCATAAAAATATTGAGTCTTTTATACACATAAGAATAATATTCATTACCTTTGTACCTTTATAAATCACACTTTACATCCAATAATTAAAAAAACAGAACAACAATGAACTTTCTTGAAGAGAAAATCAAAGAAGACGGGATTATCAAAGAAGGCAATATTCTGAAGGTTGACAACTTTCTCAACCATCAGATTGATGTTGACATCATCCGCCAGATAGCCTATGAGTTAAAGCGCAGGTTCCGCGGTAAGCAAGTGAACAAGATTCTCACCATCGAGGCGAGCGGCATTGCCATAGCCATGCTCCTCGGCGACCTCTACGACGTACCGGTGGTGTTCGCCAAAAAGGGCGAGACAGCCAATTCCACCGACGATAAATATGTGTCGCAGGCATACTCGTTCACCCATAAGCGCCACAACAATGTATTCGTGTCGCGCCCCTATCTCACTGCCAACGACAAAGTGCTCATCGTTGACGATTTCCTTGCCGATGGACAAGCATGTCTTGCCCTTATCGACATTGTCAAGCAGGCAGGCGGCGAGGTGGTAGGCATTGGTATTGCCATCGAGAAAGGTCAGCAAAAGGGAGGTCAGATACTACGCGAAGCCGGCTATCACCTTGAGTCGATAGCCATACTCGAATCAATGGATTACACTACACAAGACATCAAATTCAGATCATGAGCAGCATATACGAACTCGACGGCAGAGTGCCACTGAGGCAGGCATTGCCATTCGGTCTGCAACACATCCTCGCTATGTTCGTTGCCAACATCACCCCTATCATCATCCTTGCCAGTGCCGTGGGCATCGACAAGGGCATCAGTGCCACACTTATCCAAAACTGCATGATTATAGCAGGCATAGGAACACTCGTGCAACTCTATCCTATATGGAGAATAGGCTCGCGACTCCCCATCGTGATGGGTATCTCGTTCACGTTTCTCTCTTTGGCTATAGTGATAGCCTCCACTCAAGGCATGGGCACTCTCATGGGTGCCGTCATTGTGGGCGGACTCGTTGAGGGTTGTCTCGGACTCTTTCCCAACAAATGGACAAAGCTTATCCCGCACATCGTGGCAGCCACTGTTGTAGCCGCCATCGGTCTATCACTACTCCCCATTGGAGCCAACAGTTTTGCAGGCGGACAGGGAGCAGCCGACTTCGGCAGTGCCGACAACTGGATAGTGGGCTCGGTGACATTGCTCGTATGTCTTGTCACACTCATTTATGGCAAGAACATGTTGCGCTCGCTCTCCATTCTCGTCGGACTTATCGCCGGCTACATCCTTGCCTTGTGTATGGGAATGGTGAATTTCAACAATATCAACGACATGCCTATTGTCGCCCTTCCCTCATTCATGCCATTCACTCCCGAGTTTCATCTCGATGCCATTCTCGCTGTGATTTGCATCTACTTCGTATCAGCCACCGAGACTATCGGCGATACGTCGGCCCTTTGTTCGGGGGCATTAGGCAGAGGAGTGAAGAAGAAGGAGATGGGATCGTCAGTGGCCTGCGACGGTATCGTGAGTTGCATCTCAGGACTATTTGGTTGCACCCCTATCACGTCTTTCTCTCAGAACGTGGGTCTTGCCGCCTTGTCCAAGGTAATCAACCGCTTCACAATCGCCACAGGAGCGGTGATACTGATATTATGCGGACTATTCCCACCGATAGGGGCATTATTGGCCACTATCCCGCAGTGCGTTCTCGGCGGTTGCACTTTGATGATGTTCGGAAGCATTGTCTTTGCGAGCTTTGGCATGATGGCACGTTGCGGATTCTCACAACGCAACATGATTATCGCCAGTCTCTCGCTAAGCATCGGACTTGGATTCACCTCCGCTCCCGACATGTTCAAGATATTCCCCGACATTGTCAACACCGTATTCGCACAAAACTCCGTTGCAGTGGTCTTTTTGTGTGCCGTAGTGCTCAACCTCGTCCTTCCTAAGGAGGTATAACCAAGTTGCTTTTATCTTCGCAAGCCTTGCAAAGATTTGGTTTTTTCGAAAATAATTCATACCTTTGCAGCCAATAATGATTAAACGCATGAATGGTATGAACGAAATAAGCAATCTGCCTCCCATTGACTTTGGAATTGTGGAGGACAGGACAATGAAAATATTGAAGGTCGTAGGTGTGGGTGGTGCCGGATGCAATGCCGTCAGGAATATGTATGACGAGGGCATTGAGGGTGTGTCATTTGCAGTATTCAATACCGACAGCAAGGTGCTTGCCAAGTCGCCCGTTCCCGTCAAACTGCAGTTGGGCGAGGGACTCGGTGCCGGCGCAAATCCCGAAGTGGGTAAAAGTGAGGCGGAAAACAATATTGACGATATTCGCACACTGCTCAACGATGGTACGAAGATGGTGTTCATCACCGCCGGAATGGGTGGCGGCACTGGAACAGGAGCGGCTCCTGTGGTGGCACAGATTGCCCAGGAACTCGGAATCCTTACCGTTGCCATTGTCACCA
>OBLI01003705.1_pt1 | contig 11512 bp, 16 predicted proteins | sample 1519701 | NCBI WGS metagenome assembly OBLI01 (sample SAMEA3663005, study PRJEB22513) | pig gut metagenome | biome: pig gut; feature: pig-associated habitat; material: faeces | place: France | collected 2012 | reverse complement strand
TTTCTCTATATATTCTTTTAATTCTAAATTTATTTTCATTTAAATCACCTTCTTGTATTATAACATAAAAAAAGAAATAAATTATGATAATTTTTTTCTTTTTACTAACTCTTTAATATTTAATTTTATACTTATAATTTATTTTTTACTTTTTTTTCATATAAGTCATCAATTATTTTTAATAGTTTATTTTGTGCTTCTTCTATAATACTTAATCTGCGCTTCAAGTCATCTAATAAACTATCATTAAACTTTATATAATTCATATTTAGTAGTTGACACATGTTTTTAACTGAGATGTTCATGTCTACAAATGATGCTATTTCTTCACGAGTAATAGATGTTATTTCTTGATATTTTTTTGTTGTCATAAATAAATGATCTATTTAAGTTTCTAATTTAATATATCTTCCACTATCTTGTGTCATATTACTTTGGTCAAACATAGTTATATTGTTACCATTTAATTTCATATTTCCGTGTTGCGTTGCATCTCTCATTACTATTATTACTTTTGAAATTAAACTATCTATTTTTTCTCCTACTTCTTCGTCATTATAAAATGAAGTTATATCTTCAACTGTGGATATATCTTTTTCTAAAAAAGCAGCAGCTATTTGAGATAAAGATACAATATATTCTTTTGCTTTTTTAATTGCATCTGCTTCTGTTCCATAGAATACTCCTTTTTGAAACGATATCATTTGACCTGCTTTAACTCTTTGAGATGTTTTCTTACTTTCATTTTGAGCTAATGTTGCCATGATAGTAAGTTTTAATTCTCCATCTTCATCATTAAATGTCCAAATATTATCTTCAATAAAATATACTTCTACTCCAATATTTTTTAACTTTCTAGTTTCTTGTAATGTATCAACGGTATTTCTTGCAAATCTTGATACCTCACGAGTAACTATTAAATCAAATTTACCTTCTCTAGCGTCTTCCATCATTCTCATAAAATTTTTTCTCTTATTTGTAGAAGTTCCTGTTATACCCTCGTCTATATATCTATCATAAAGAATCCAATCAGGATGTTGTTTTAGAATACCATCATAATATTGAATTTGATTATCTAATGCAGATAATTGTGCTTCATGTTCTGTTGAAACTCTAGCATATATTGCTACTTTTCTTTTCATTTAATCACCTCTATCAAGAATTTATCATTATTTATAAAAAATATTTAGTGTGCGATTTTTTTGTATAAGAAAAAGAAGTATTTCTACTTCTTAACAATTTGAAATAAATAATCAATTATACTACTCCATTTAAGTCTAAAATAGAAATTTAAATTATTAGATTTTATGAATTTAAAATCCATTCAATAATCATTTTTTTAATTTCATAATATTCTTGTTCTTCAAATTGCATGTTTGCTATACAAAATCTTTTTGATGCTATATGAGAACAAAACATACACTCATACAAATCAAAACAGTCCTGAATAAATAATGAATTACTTACTTTATTAGAACAAATGACATTATAACTGTTACTACAATCTTTAGAGTCATCACATCTTATACAAAAATTACAAGTACCAGATCTTTGAGATGCTAGTAAGAATTCGCTATTACCACAAGAGTCACAATAAATCATATTTTTAGATTCACTACAATCAGTACTTCTATATATATTTTCACATCTATAAATGGTATCACTTTTTACTACATTAATAGAATCATAAACTCTTTCAGTTGTAGTTAAGTTAATAGTGTTCCATATATCAATTAATTCTTGTAAGTTATTTATTTCCTTTTTAGGAAGCATCCACCCTGTCTGCTCATCTTTCTTTTCCATATTTTTATTTGTTATAAATCTGCCACTATTAATAGAGTCTGCCCAAGTTATTTCATTGGTAGTTGAATCATTTACTTGCTTTGGTAATTTAACATCAAATGCAAACTTTTCTAGTAAAACATCTAAAGAATAATTATTTTCCTTATCAAATACACTTTTAAATATTTTATTAACGATTTCTAATGCTTTAGTATCATTCATTCTTTCACAACCTTTCTACTTGAAGAATTAGATATTAAAATATCTTTTAAACTTACATTACTATTTAAACTAAAACTAGTTTTTGATTTATTTGAGTTATCTTTGTTGTTTGTATTATTGCTATTATTTGTAATTGTTCTTTTAATTCTAGGAATGCTTGTATAATCTAATGTAATACCTTTAAATGCTGGTAATAATACACCATTTGACTCTATTCTAACAATACATTCTCTGTTATTAAGTTCAGTTAATAATTTAATCTTTCTATCTCTAGAATCATCTAGAGGTATCTTCATATTAAAGTTATCAACCAATACATTAGCATCTAACTTTGATACTCTAAATATAAAATAGTTTATTACATTGGCAAATATTGAGTTCTTTAATTTCTCTGATATTTGATTAAAATATTGTCCTGCTAATATTAAAGATAAACTATATTTTCTTGCTTCTGATAAGTATCTAGATAAAATTGGATTTTCAATAACTGCAACTTCATCAATAATAAATATTATATGCTCAGCTATTTCTTGTCTTTGAATTATAGTTAATAACTGTTGCATTATTAATCCGGATATTGTCTTAGTTACCTTATCCCCAAGTTTTGTTCTATCTAATGAGAATAAAGTTAAGAAATTTTCATGTATAGTATCCTTTAAATTTTCACTATCTTGCTCCGCATTAAATACAGGTATCATTTCCATTTCATCTATAAAACCTATAATTGGAGATATAGCTTCACCATAAGATTTAGTTTTTAAATCATTAAAATCTGACAAAAAGAAATCTATTACACTAATAGGCAAGTTATATTTTAATTTTTTGATTAAGTCATTTCTATATTCTAAATCTAAAATAAGTCTTCTTAAATTTTTAAAATTAAATGATTCATCAGTTAATAATAAATGTATAGAATGTCTTAAGACTCTTTCTAACTTAGAATTATATTGATCTGCAATTAATGATTTTAATAAATCTAATAAAAGTTCTGTTGATGCCACAATATCATCATTATTATTAATAAATAAATCTATACTATCTAAACTACTTTTGAAATCAATTACTTTTCCTATACCACCTATATCTTGTTCAAGTGCAGCATGTGGATCAATTACCACAATTTTATATTTTCTTTTAAGACTTTCACTCTTATTAATATTATTAATTAATAAACTTATAAATTTAGATTTACCACATCCAGAAGATCCCATTATAATTGAATGTTTATCAAAACTAAAATTATTTTGATTTAGATAAAATTTTCCTTGTAAGTAAGGGAATGTATCAACAGATAATAATGCATTATTGGAATCAGTATTTAATAAATGCAATATCTTATTTATTTCTAAGTATTTAGGAGAACTCTTATAAAAATATCTTTTATTACCTTCAAAATCTGTCGACAATATACTAGTTGGAATTGCAAAAATAACATTATATTTTTTTATTATCCCATTTTTATTAAGATAAAACTTAATTCTTGATTTAATCTTATCTTCATATAATTTTAGAAAACTAATTTCAAGATATTCAAGAGTACCTTTATTTCTGATTTCACTGTAATTTATTATGTCAATAATACTACTACCAATTTTAGGTAAAGAAAACAATGTATAACTAGGTTTAGGTGCTGTTATTTCTTTTACAGGTTTTAATAAAAATGAATTTAAATTATTTATAGTAGCAGGTAAACTACATCTAGTTTTAACAAAATATCTTATTTGATTTCTATCATTTGTAATAATTATCTTCCATCTTCTAAAAATCCCATTATAATTTGATATAGTTTTTATTAATTCTAACCACTCTTCTTTAGATATAAACTTTTTAGTTAAGTAAATTTCTGACGTTAACCCCATAATCCGTCACCTCGTAAAAGAGTATATCAAAAATGCAAAACAAAAAACTGATTTTTTAATAATCAGTTTTGTCAGTTTAATAAATTGCTACTAGAAAATCTGTTATACCATCATGATAATATTCTAATTCGGGTAGTTCTTTTAAATTATATCTTACTGATGGTAAGAATTCCCCATAAAATTTATGAGACATTTCCTGAATATCTTTGGCATTTTGTGAATTAATTCTAAATCTTAGCCATTTACTTTTAGATATCTCAATATGTTCAAATTCTTCTATTTCTTTATCATACAAACAATAGTATTTTTGGCTTTCTTCTCGCTCTATATCGTAAGTAACCATTTCATATTTAACTTCGCCATATTTGCTTAAATATTTTTCTTCAGTTTGTCTAAAAAATATCGGTGCATCACTACCAATTTCAGCATTATTAGTCGTGATACTAACACCATATAAATTCATTGCATCAAGAGTAATTATTTCATAATCTAATTCAGTAGTAAGATTAACAATTTCCTTAAAAACGATTCTTGGAAAGTTTTTAAGTTTAGTTTCTTTATTTACTAGACCAGGCTTAATACCATGAAATTTTTCAAATGCTCTTGAAAATGATGTTGGATTATCATATTGATATTTAACAGCAACATCTATTACTTTTAAATTACCTTCATATAAATCGAATCCCGCACTAGATAATCTTCTTTTTCTAATATAATCTGATATAGAAATACCCGCTATCATAGTAAATAATCTTTGCATTGTATAAACATTAACACCTAGCATTTTTGCTAGCACTTCGTAACTGATTTCTTCTTCCAAATTGTTATCAATATACTTAGTTATTTCATTTAAACTTTTATAAATATTCAAAGTACATCACCTATAATCATTATAACATAAAATTTAGATTGTAATTAAGTCCATTCGTTTTTTTAGCAATATTACTTATATTTCAATCACTTTAATAAATTTTCTATTTCTAAATTTAATTTCCATTCAAGATACTCTTCATCAGATATTTCTAGGTTTTGTCTTTTTTCTCTCATTTGTTGCTATTCTCTAATAGCATTTTGAACAATCGCATTATAATCTGTTTTCTCATAACTATCACTATCGAAGCTTATCTCATAATACGGAAACTCTTCTTCTAGCCACATATGAAAATAAATAACATCTATAATCATATTTCTTTATAGCATTAACACTTGCTTCATATAATTTTGCTATTTTTTCAGCCTAACTTCACTTGACTCCTAGTTGATTTCAAACTATTAAATGTTTTATGTAAATCTTTGACCCAAAAGCAAAATGTTCTAATACATCATTTGTACTCAGATGTCTATATTTTCTTACATACTCAATTCTTACTTCTTGAGATATTTTTTTATCAACATTTTCTTTTTATCACATTAAAAAAGAGCTTCTTAGCTCTTCCTTAATATTTTATGTTTTTATATTTTACTTTTTATTATTGATTGCGGCTTGTGACCCATAAACCAAAGGAAACCGATTTGGAGCGGCCTTTCGCTCCAGGAGACTAAAATGGCTTAATTTTTTATTTTTAATTTTCTAAATAAATATATAAATATATTATTTTTTTCATTTAACTTATTTTCTTTTTTCAATTCACATATTTTTTTATTCATTGAAAAATTAATCCTACATTTATACCAGGTTCTTTTGAAACTTGAGTTTGACTTTTAAAATTTTCTAAAACAGGTTTTATTATTTCATATTTTTCTTTTTCAGTTCGTATTACTTGTTTTTGACCTTTTGTAGCCATAGAATCATATCCTTATAAATATTATAGCAAAAATAAAAGCATACACTTTTTTTCGTGTACACTTTTATCTTACAACTTCACATAAGCTACTTTCTTTGAACAACGTAAGTTAAATAAAAAAATAACGCTGACAAGACGCTATTTCTAGTTTGAATCAACTTTGATTTTAGTCGAATCAAAGTCGCTTGCTTTTTTGAAGTTTTCTTTCTTCATACGATCGTATACTTAATAATAACAAGACCAAATTACTTCTGGCATTCATTCGTGCACCTTCATATAACAAAATATGATAAGAAATTTTAATAAATAAACACAGTGTAGATTTATTAAGATTAATTGCAATATCTTTATTAAGTGATTTTATTATAGCATCCGTTTTTTTATATTACAATAGGTTTTCTTGAATTTAATTTTTCTTAATAATTTCTTAATATTTTATAAGATATTTGTTCTAATTAACATATGAATTTCACACCATATTCAAAATAATTTTATATAATTTATATGAGGTGAAATATTAATATTATAATAATAGATAAAGATGAAATATTAATGAAAGAAATATATAATTGTTCTTTAAATAAAAATTTTAATTTAATTTATTGTAACGATATAACTAATATAAAAAAATTAATTAGCAACAAAAATCCAGAAACAATTATTTTTGATCTAGACAATTTAAGTAATAATAAAATTAAATCTTTTAAATATGTAAGATCTTTAACCAACAAACCTATCATTGTTATATCTTCTAATAATAATACAGATGATATAGTTTTATTCTTTTCTTTAGGAGCAGATGATTATGTAGTAAAACCACTAAGTGTAAAAGAATTAATTATGAGAATTCAGGCAATATATAACAGAAATAAATAAAACTTTATCATTTTACACTTGATAAAGTTTTATATTTTTTAATACTTACTATTTAATTTCAATATGTTTAATGTTTTTATTTTCAATAGTTTCTTCTTTTTTAGGAATTTCAATTTTTAAAAGACCATTTTTAAATTCAGCTTGAATATCTTCTTCAATCACATCTTCTCCTACATAGAATTTACGAGAGCAAGCTCCATAAAATCTTTCTTGGCGAACAATTTTACCATCTGTTTCATCTTTATTTTCCTTTTCAGATTTTGCTGATATTTCTAGATATCCATTATTTAATGTTAAATTGATATTCTCTTTTTCAAATCCAGGTAAATCAATATCTACGATATATTTATCATCCTTTTCTCTAATATCAGTTCTCATTAAATCTCTTGTTCTTCCTTTAAAAAATTCATCTTCAAAAAAATCATCAAAGAAACCAAATCCATTTCTTCTTGGTACTAACATCATATACATCATCTTCCTTTCTTTTTTATATATTTTTTAATACCTTTTATTATTATTAACTTAAATTATGTACTATATTACTATAATTTATTTTGACATTATTTCTGTCATTAAATTACTTATTTCTGTTGGATTTTCAATAGATAATCCTTCTATTAATCTTGCTTGGGCATAAAGAACTTTAGCATACTTTTTCAAAGTTTTTTTGTCTTCTTTATAAAGTTCATTTAATTTTTTAGCAATTTTATGTTTTTCATTAATCTCTAACACTTTTTCTGCACTAATTTTATTATCTATTGGCATAGAATTTAAAGCTTTTTCCATTTCTACACTTATTTCACCAGCACTAGATAAACATACTGGATGGTTAGATAGTTTATTAGTGAATCTAATATCCTTAATTTCAGGAATTGCCTCTTTCATTATATTAAACATATCTTTTGATTTTTCATTTTTCTTTTTTAGTTTTTCTATTTCTTTTTCAGAATCTAATTCTAATGAATCAGTACAAACATTTTTAAATTCTTTATCTGCATATTTGTTTAACATTTTAATAGCAAATTCATCCACATAGTCTGTACAATATAGAACTTCATAACCTTTGTTTTTAACTGCTTCTACTTGTGGAATTAAGTCAACTTTATCAACTGTTTCACCACATGCGTAATAAATGTTTTTTTGTTCTTTTTCCATTCTTTCAGTATATTCTTTTAATGTTACAAATTGTTTATCTTTTGATGAATGAAACATTAATAAATCTTTTAATTTGTCTTTATTCATTCCATAATCATTATATACACCATATTTAAGTTGCATACCAAATGCATTATAGAATTTTATATAATCTTCCCTAGCATTTTTTTGCATATCTTCTAATTCTTTTAAAACCTTAGTTTCAATATTTTTAGAAATAGTTGCTAATATTCTATTTTGTTGAATAGTTTCTCTTGATATGTTTAATGGTAAATCAGAAGAATCAACAACACCTTTAATAAAACTTAAATAATCTGGAACTAAATCAGGACACTTTTCCATTATTAGAACGCCGTTAGAATAAAGTTGTAAACCTTTTTCATATTCTTTAGTGTAATAATCATATGGCATATGTGAAGGAATGTATATTAATGATCTAAATTCAAGAGTTCCTTCTGCTTTTGTATGAATATGTCTTATAGGTTTCTCATAATCAAAGAATTTATCAGAATAGAATGTATCATATTCTTCATCCTTTATGTCTTTTTGATTTCTTTTCCAAATTGGAATTAAATCATTTATTACTTCATCATGAGTTACTGTTTCGTATTCATCTTTATCATCTGGGTTTACTTTTTCTTTTAAATGCTGATGAGTTACTTCCATTTTTATTGGATAAGTTATATAATTACTATATTTTTTTATCAAACCTTGAATTTCATAATCCTCTAAGAATTTACTATATTTTTCATCATCTGTATCTTCTTTTATTGTTAAAATTACATCTGTTCCATAGTTTTCTCTTTCATCTTTTTCAATGCTATATCCTTTAACACCTTCGCTCATCCATGAATAAGCTTCGTCGCTTCCATACTTCTTAGATACAACTTTAACTTTTGATGAAACCATAAATGCTGAATAAAATCCAACACCAAATTGTCCAATGATATCAATATCTTTTTTCTTTTTATTATTTTCTTTAAAATCTAAAGAACCACTTTTAGCTATCGTACCTAAATTGTTCTCTAATTCCTCTTTAGACATTCCGATTCCATTATCTGAAATTGTTAAAGTCCTCTTATCTTTATCTACATCGATGCGAATATTAAAACTACTTGTATCAATTTTTATTTCGCTATTTGTTAGTGATTCATAATGAAGTTTATCTAATGCATCGCTTGCATTTGATATTATTTCTCTTAAAAATACTTCTTTATTAGTATAAATAGAGTTAATCATTAAATCCATTAACTTTTTTGATTCTGTTTTAAATTCTTTTACTTTCATATTTTCCTCCAAATGTTCTTAACTTAATACTTTTAAAAATTTAACGATTTCTTTTTCAGTTAACACTTTTCCTTGACTTATTACCTTATCATTTATAATTAAAGCTGGAGTGTTAGTTATATTATAATTCTTTATACTTCTTTCATCCTCCTCTATTGTTGGAGTTACATGCATTTTTAAACTATCAATTGCTTTATTTAAATTTTTCAAAAGTTTTATTCTATTACTTGATTCACTACCTATTATTTTAACATTCATAAATTATTACCTTCTTTCTTCTATAATACTATTCATATTACAACACTTTTTCTCTAGAATAATTACAAATAATCTTTTGTTCAATTTTGAACTATTGTCTTAAATTTTAAGTCTTTTTTCAAAGACTCTCTTTTTAAGTACAATTTAATTATACCACTTAAATTAGCAATGTCAATATTAGAGTGCTAATTTTTAAAATTTATTTATCAAATCATAAACATTCTTTTTCATTTGTTCTAATACCCTATTAAAAGTTTCTAAATCATCCTTAGGAATTCCTTTTGTTATAGTACGATTAATAATTTCTTCTCTTGTTCTTAAATCATCTAATAAATCATTTGCTGTATCACTTATATATAATCGTATTATTTTTTTATCTAATTCATCTTGAATTCTAATAATTATATTCCCTTTTGCAAGTGAATCTATCGATTTTGATATATGTGATTTTGTTGTAACTAAATTTTCAACTATTTCAGATGCTGTATTGTTTGCTTTATTCTTATCTAAATATAATAGAAACATTATCTCATTCATTGTTAATCCATACTTAATTCTTAAATCATCGAAAGAATTATCATATAATTTTTTTATAACTTGTGCTTGAACTGGTATTTTCATGTTTGCTCTACTCCATTCTATAAAATTGTTAGTATTTCATTTACAAACATTATACCACGAATATTTTATTTTTTTATTATTCTACACTATTTTATTATAAATTATCTCTTCTATGAGGTGCATAGTTTTGATATTTACCTTTATTATTATGTTTTTTACTATTCCATATTTTATCTGCTTCTTTTGCCCAACAAGCAGCATATTTATCACATTTAGAACATAAATGTTTAACATCTTCAAGTGATTCTAAATCCGTACTTTTCGCTCCCGTATCCTTAACTATCTTTCTTAATTTTTCTGGATTTTCAAGCATTGGACAAGGTCTCAAATGATTTCTATTAAATGGTTGTTCATTATAATAAGCCATAAATAATGGACTTTGTAAAATTTCTAAAATTGACTTATCACGAATATTTGAATCAGAATAATGTATAAATACACATGGTTCAGCATCTCCAGCAGAATTAATATGAAAATAATTTCTTCCTGCTGCTATACATCCACCAACAAACTCACCATCATTTTGAAAATCCATTGGAAATAATCCAATATCTGATTTATCCGAACGAATTTCTCTAATTCTTTTAATCATATACTTTCTTTGTTCTACAGTTTGCATCAGTTCTGGAACAGCATTATTTCCAACTGGCATATAATGGAAGTAAAATGAATATCTTACACCATTATCTACTAATATGTTTAAGAATTCATCTGAAGTAACTGTTTCAACATTATCTCTTGTATAACATATAGATGCTCCAAACAAGATACCATATTTTTTAAGCAACTTCATTGCTTTCATAACATTTTTATAATGACCATTTCCTCTTCTTCCATCATTAGTTTCTTCAAAACCTTCAATAGATAATTGGAAAACTATATTACCAAGTTTTTGAACTTCTTTACAGAAATCCTCATCAATTAATGATGAATTTGTATAAATAGAGAATTCTACATCATTATGTTCTTTAGCTAATTTTAAAATATCTTTCTTTTTTACTAATGGTTCTCCACCTGTTAGCATATAAATATAAACGCCAAGTTCTTTACCTTCTCTTACAATTTTATCCATATCATCATAAGATAAACTATATTTGTGCCCATAAGTACCTGCCCAACATCCAATACAATGCATATTGCAAGCTGAAGTAGGATCAAATAATATTAACCATGGAATATTACATTTATATTTTTCTCTATTTTCTCTAATAGTTCTTGTCCCATTAAATGCTGCACCATATCCTAAATTCATCACATTTTTTTTCAAAACATTAGGATAATGATTCTACTATTTTTAATTTTTGTAATGGAGTAACTCTAGCAAATACAAATTTTCGACGAATGAAATTATCAAAGCTCTTTTCACCTTTTTCAAATTTTTCATCTACTTCTACACCAGTTGTTACTTCACTATAATCATTTGTAAGTTTTAAATCTTTAGCAATTGAGAATGCAGTAAGTGGATGATCCCCAGTAATCATTAAAACCTTAATACCTCAGGCTTTATATATAAAATTCGCATTTTTCATTACCTCCATTTTCCGTCGCATAAAAGCAAAAAAAGACTAAGATTTGCGACAATATTTGTCATCTTAGTCTTTATTTTTCTTAAAATATTAATTTTTTGCCTTTATGTTATCTAATGGAAATAATGACTTATTTCAATAA
>OBLI01003703.1_pt1 | contig 11514 bp, 8 predicted proteins | sample 1519701 | NCBI WGS metagenome assembly OBLI01 (sample SAMEA3663005, study PRJEB22513) | pig gut metagenome | biome: pig gut; feature: pig-associated habitat; material: faeces | place: France | collected 2012 | reverse complement strand
TCATAACCGGTGTCTGCTCCGGCTCTGTCACGACTTCCGGATCTTCTTCTGGCTCTGTCACGATTTCCGGATCTTCTTCTGGCTTTGTCACGATTTCCGGATCTTCTTCTGGCTTTGTCACGACTTCCGGATCCTCTTCTTCCGGTTCGTCTTGACCTGCATGATCCGGTTCGGAGTCTTCTTCATCCTCTTCTGCTTCGTCATCTGTGGCTTTGTTTCCCGTCAGGAACTCACTTCTGTCATATCGCTTGCTTGCGCCCGCGCGCTCGTCTGACAGGTCTAATTCATCTTCTGCGTGATCTGCATCATTCGGGTCATTCTCTTTTTCGTCATGCCCGTTGAAATCATCCTCGTCCTCTTCCCACTCATCATCATCATCATCATCATCATCGTCGCCTTGCTTTCTCTTGATAATCAGGATTACAATGACGATCAGAAGGATGGCAACCACAACAATAAATGCGTAGAAAAGCAGACGCATCTGGCTCTCGAGGTCCTTCATCTGCGAACCGCTCTGTTCGGTGGATGGTTCTGCCTGCTGCGTATCTTCCGCAGCGGCTTCTTCTGTATAGCGCATATAGGTGCGGTCCTGCACATCATAGCGGTACCATCCGTACACGCCGTCCTGATTGACCGCATAGATCAGACAGGTGCTCTCATCGCCATCCCTGACGTAAGCATCCACAGTACCTTTTCCTTCTATATTAATAGTCTCCGGTACATAACCTGTCGGAGCCGCTTCTGTCAGTTTCTCCGGTGTTGCGATAATGTATCCATACTCGGACTTAAAACATAGGAATGCACAAGCATCATACGGCGAAGCCTCGCTGATGCGATACCATGCACCGTTCTCCTTATTTTCGTCAACCAGATAGATCAGCCCCATATCCGTTCCGATCGTCTCATTTACCCAATAAGGATATGCTTTTTCCCACAATGTAATCTCACTTAATGTAAATCCTTCCGGAATTTGTGTTTCATCGCCATCTTCAGACGGATACATCTTAACGCCGCCGATCTCATAGCACTGTTCCTGCGGCTCGTCTGTACCTGCCGGATCTTCCTCATCCGGAGTATCCGAATCATCGGTATCACCGGACTCTTTTCTGGTAACGGTAATCGTATAAGTAGCAGTCACACCATTCTCAGCCTTTACCACGACCTGAATCTTGTTTGCGCCGACCGCAAGATTTTCTCCGCCGTTGACCGACTCGACCGTAGCATTGGCATTACTTGGCTTTGCGCTGACGACAACCGATGTCACATCGTTTGCGACTTCTGCCGTATAATTGGTCACATTGTACTTAAATGCCGGCGAAAGCGTTCCCGACGATAAGGTCAGGGATGCCAGGGAATTGTCCGCAGACTTATGTGTGTTATCGTCTCCGTCATTCGCATGATTGCCATTGTTGGAATTATCGTTTGTGCTGTCATTGCTCTCGTTCTTGACACGGACCGAAGCACTCGCGCCGCCGACCGTCACACGGTCTCCGTCCTGATTTCCAGCAATCGGAGCCGATGCGGAAAATGTTGCGCTTCCGGCAGATTTTGCCTTGAACTTCATCGTTCCGGTCGTCTTTGTGTTAGTACTTCCGTAGCTTCCGATCGTCATGGACACGGTTCCGCCATTGGAACTGGCCGTATCGGATGCGGAACTAAATGAGAAAACGCCAGACGGATAGGTCACATTGACGGTAGCCGACACGCCGGCCGGAACCGTGATCGATACGGTAACCGTATCTCCGATCTTAACCGAAGACGTACTTACTCTGAGCGACAGGCTGCTCGCCTGCGCCTTTGTATCCGGAATCATCATACAACCAAGCATCAGAATGACTGCAAGAAAAGAGGCCAGAAAGCGATATCGACTTTTCTTAGCATTATTGTTATGTTTTGCCATCGTTATTTCTTTCATACTTCTATGCCTTTCTTTTGTTTACTGTTTGATCGTTAAAAGGCCGAGGGAATGGCGGTTGATATAGATCATATCGAGTACATTCGCGCCATCTCCGGCATGGTTTACATCCCCGGCCTCAAGATAAGCGCCGCTCAATTTGTTCAGTTCCAGCACATGCCGGTTGATTTTGATCATATCAAGCACGTTGATTTCCCCGTCTCCATTGACATCTCCATAGATCACAAATGTATAGGACGAAAGCTTCTTTCCTTTGCCATCGAACAGTTGCAGTACATCGCCGGTCGCAACGATACCGCTTTTGGCTTTTCCGTCAGCGCCGACAAGTTTCAAAGTAGCACCGGTTGCACTGATATTTTTGATCGCGGTTGCTGCCTTTGTTCCCGGTTGAATTCCGGTAATATAGTTACTGCCGATCGTATACGTTTTGGAGGTCGGCACCGAGCTTACCGGTGTTCCTCCCTGCCGTACAACGGTTAACGTGTAGGTCTTTTTCGATCCGCTCTGCGACTTGCATTTGACAGATACCTTATTCGTTCCGACCTTCAGATTGATCGTACCTGTTCCGGATACCGTTGAAGCAGATGCCACTGCAGATGCATTGACTTTGATGGACTCTACCGTATTGTCAACAACCAGTGAGTACTTTGTTGTTGTGCTGCTGAAAGCAGGCGTCAGTGTCTGCCCCGTAACGGAAAGCGTTTTCAGGTAATTATTCGGATTGCCGGTCGCCGTAAAAGACGATACCGCATCCGGCATCGAACCATAGACCGGGATACGGAATACAAAAGCCTGCTGCTTATCGGTATATCCCTGTCCCAGTTTGCGTCCTTCCGTATAGGCAGCCGTCAGGTTTCCCATATACTGATGTCCGTACAGGCTGTTCTTATTTACCACATTAAACTTCTGAAAATATAAGGTATCCTGTCCGACGGAAATATAATTCCTGGCAAGAAGCTGCGCGCCACCGTCCAATGATTTATAGCGTGTGTCCCATCCTTTGGACTTTGCATAGGCAAGTCCGTTCCGGATAACAAGCGCCGATGTGACACCTGCAGCACCGAAATTAAAATAATTATAATAGCCTTCATACCCCTTATACGTTCCGGAGATGAGAGAACTCGTTCCCGCAGTTCCCTGCTCCTGCCGCACCCGGGATGCCAGATGATACGGACTGATGTTACGTTTCTTGCCGATCGTCATAAATGCGTCTGCGTAATTCAGTGTCGTATCATCCGCGTCCTTGACATCCTTTGCCATAAAAGTCCCTGTCAGGATTGCGGATACGCCCGCTCTCGTCTGTGACTTATTATAACTTAAGCTTTCGAACTGAAAGATATCGGTATCATTTAAAAAATTGCGGGGATCCATATAGTAAGCGATATAGGTCGGACTTGCCGCCACCCACGAAGATCCGTCGTAGATCGTCCACGTATTTGTCGTCCAGTCATATGCTCCGGCTGCCGTGGATTTGGTGGAATCATCACCGGACTTCGGGACAAGATTGACACCGTTCTTACTCTCGTTCTTGATCACGTCATCCCAGTTAAGTCCTGTATTTACCGCCTCAAACTGCCAATTCGGATATTTCTTATGTAAAGCATTCAGACTTGCAAGATAGGTTGTCGGAAATCCTGCCGCCTTCATCTGCGCTTCAAACTGTGTATCTTTGGTATCTGCCACAGCATGAATGCACGGTATCGCTGCAACGCTCGTGATAAAAAGCGCAAGGCTCAACACCACGCTCTTGATGCGTTTTGCTTTTGTAATCGATTTCATGCATACCCCTTTCGTTATACTAATATGCTTCCCTCATTATATAAAACTTTGATTTATGCGTCAAATTCTTCTATTGGCAGTCGCTTTTCTCTGTGGTACACGGCGGATCGGACGTAACATTTCCACAGCAATTTGTTTCCTTAACAATGTAATGCGGTCTGCGCTTGACTTCCATATAAGTCTTGGCAATATACTGCCCCATGATTCCCATGCAGAAAAGCTGAATTCCACCGATAAACGTAATAATACACACGAGCGACGGCCATCCTGCAACCGGATCACCGAACACAAGCGCACGGATTACTTCCATTATAATCGCAACAAACGACAACACGGTGAGCAGCAGTCCGAGATAGGAAGAAATCCTGATCGGGGTATCGGAAAAATTAATGATTCCGTCAAACGAATAGCGCACCAGCTTCCAGAAACTCCACTTTGTTTCTCCTGCAGACCGCTCCACATTCTCAAACTCCAGCCACTTTGTCTCATATCCGACCCACGCAAAGATTCCCTTTGAAAAACGATTGTACTCGCTGACCGAGACGATGGAGTCGACCATCGCCCGGCTCATCAGACGGTAATCGCGCGCACCATCCGCAATCTCAATATGCGACAGATGGCGCATCACCTTATAAAAGCATTTTGCGAAAAACGACCGGATCGGTGGCTCTCCCTTGCGGTTAACTCTTCGGGTTGCCACATTATCGCAATCCCCCGCTTCGATCATCGCAATCATCTGTGGAAGCAAAGCCGGCGGATCCTGCAGATCCGCATCCATCGTTGCCACATAATCTCCGGTTGCATTCTTAAGTCCTGCATACAAAGCGGCTTCTTTGCCAAAATTGCGCGAAAAGGATACATAGCGCACACGCTTGTCCTTCTCTGCAAGCTGACGGATCTCTGCAAGTGTTGCATCGCTTGATCCGTCATTGACAAAAAGATATTCAAATTCGTATTCCGGCAATGTATCCGTCACACGATTTAATTCTTTATACAGGATGCCGAGCGATTCCTGTTCGTTGTACATCGGCACCACAATGCTGATTTTACTCATCTTTTCCCCCATTCTCCTCTTTCTCCTGAGTTGTTTTCACACGTCTCCTCGCAGATGTTCGCGCGATCCACATGCTGATCACAAAAAGAAGGATTGCCACGCCGCTGATCATCGCCCCGTTCTTCAGCCCCGGCGTTGTATAATGCAACTCTATCTTATGTTCCCCCTCTGTAAGATGAACACCGATCAGAGCATCCGACAGTGGCGCAATTTCCGTTCCCCTGCCATCCACAGACAATGTCCATCCCTGATCTGCCGGTATGGACAGTACCAGACGTCCTTCATTTTTGACATCGATCGTGCCTTCCACAGACCGGTCCGTCATCGAAGTCAGCTTGATGGTCTGCCGGTTCAGCGTATTGTAACACTGCTCCACCACATCCGTATCCAGTTTATAGACACTGAAATAAATGGTCTCCATATTGGTGTTGGAAATATGGATCCGGTCACCCGCTTTGCATTTTCCGAGTCCCAGCAGATAACGGTGCGTCGTCTTGGAATAATTCATATTCCATCCGTCGCTTCGGTTTACATTCAGGCTGTCCGAATTACATGTTGTGTAATCCGCGTAATAATATCCGTCTTCCGGAATGTCAAACGATGTGTCCCCCGCTACTGCCTCTGTCTCACAATTTACGCTGCGCACCATCGTATCCTCGCAGCCAAGTACCTTGGCGAGCGCATTCAGTGAGCCGAGCCGGTTGGATATCGCATCCTCCCACTCCGTTACCGCATCCTCATCCATCATATAGCCAAGCGGAAGACAATAATTATTGCGGTACAGATAATTTCCGTTCTCGCTTCCGACGAACGTCTTGAATTCGTCCGCCTCCATCGGATTGTCGGAAAGCATATAACGAACCGAGAACATCGCAGAAGTCAGCGGTGTCGCCCCGTTATAACAATAGAAATTCTTGCCGCCTTCCATATACATCTTCTGAAACAGGTGACTCACGTCAAGATTCATCAGCGACGAGAAGATCGTTGCCGACTCATATCCGTACAATGCGCCGTCATTTTTCGTCTTTCTTCCGGTATCTTCCACCCGGTAAAAGGCGTCCCCGCCCAATTTCTCGTTATCTTCTTTCGCCATCTCCAGCAATTTCGGATAAAATTCCTGCTTATCCGTATAGGCCACACGGCTTGTCGTGCCGAGTCCCGTGATTGCCATATTGACTGCAAGCTCTGCGATCGCGATCCAGAAGACAAAATAAAACAGTGCCATACGCGTCTGCTTTCGCGTCAGTTTGATCAGGATCAGGCAGATTCCGTACACGCTGATAAACAGTGCGGTAATCAGAAGCGACATTGGCTCCGTGACATCCTCATCCCCAAATATTCCGCTTGCCAAAAGCAACGCCATCGCTCCAACTGTGGAGAGAACAATATGCCAAAGTTTTGTGCCTTTCCATTTACGGACGGTGGCAAATCCCATCGTCAGGATCATAAAAATGTATAAAAATGACTGTCTTCCCGGTAATGCCTGTGGGAAATGCATACCGTGCCAGATAAAATCAAGCTGTTTATTTGCAAAGCTGACAAGGAAAAAGCCAAGCATCCATAGTCTCGGCAGCTTTTCCTTCCAGCTGATTCTTCGGTTTAACACATACAGCCACACAAGAAGCAGGCAGAACGCACCCGCATACAGATTCGGCCAGTGATCATTACCCAGATACGAAGTTGCAGTGGTCGCGCCTCTTCCGAGTTCCGCAATGATATGAAAGTAGAACTCGATCTGCTTCGGAAATCCGTCTTCTGCCGATCCCGACGCGGAAAGCACGATAATTTCCGGAATCAGCAGGACTGCCGAACTTGCCCCTGCAAGGAGCGAATACCATGCAAAACGCGCCACCGATGCAAGTCGGTGTTCCTTCGTCTGAAAGAAATATAATCCAAACGCAAAGACAAGGAAGATGCAGATCATGATCGAGATATAATAATTGGAGAAAATACATAAAGCAAGCGTCACATAATAAAGCCACGCTTTTTGCTCTTTCACCATTTTCTCAAGCCCCACCATGATCAACGGGAATAATGCGATGCAGTCCATCCACATAATGTCCCAGCTGTACGCTGCCACAAATCCGGACAGTGCGTAACCGGTTGAAAATACAAGCGCCGGAATCATCTGATTATTGTGCATCCGGCCATCTTTGCCGATCAGATGAAAATGATATTTTAAAAACAGGAAAAAAGTCAGCCCACTGGCTGCAATCTTAAGCAGGATCAGAAGTGTCATAAATTCAATGACGTACTGCTTCGGACAAAGCACGATCAGAAAATTGAGCGGGCTCGCCAGATAATACGCATACAGTGACACAAAATCAGATCCCAGTCCAAGATTCCACGAATACTGCAGGCTTCCGCCCGTGCGTAATTTATTTAAGAATTCCGTAAAGAAGGGACAATACTGATGATACATATCCACATGCAGAATACAGTTATCGCCAAACGGATACACTCCATTGCCGATACAGATGATCACGCAGATCACAAACGGTATTAAGAATGCCATCCCATACGGAAAAGCTTTCTTTTTTGTCAGTTCATACGCTTTCCGGCCGGTTGTATGGCCCATGGATTTCATACTAATTCTCCTGTTCTTCCTTTCCAGATTTTAAGCAATATCGTCATCGCTTCTGCTTTTTCGGCAAGCATGATTCCTGCATCTGTCAAACGCTATGTGACAAGATCGTTACTTTGTTTCAAACAGATTATAATACTGCAATTTCTTATAAGTGCTCAGCATGTTCTCGTCGGCATCCGATGCATCCGTACGTCCTGCCGCAGACATCACCGGATAAGATTTCTGCAGATCAAGCAGGAAATTCTGATAGGCATCTGTCGGAACTCCGGCTGCTTTGAGCACCTCTGCCGACAAATAATTCAAGCTTGTGTTCTGCTGCGTTGCCCCGTCAATATCATAATTTGCCCATACAAGATAAGGCACCAGATAACGCTTTCTAAGCTGTTCATCGGGCACGCTTTCGCCCGGCAAAAGCATCGAATCCTGAACCTGTGCCGCTACGGTATCGCTTGGCTGATGATCTCCGAAAAATACGATCACCGTCTTTTCATCGACATTGGAGAAGTAATCAACCAATTTTTCAAGTGATTGGTCCGTAAGCCGGATCAGTGAGAGATAGCGGTCAAGCACCTCACTGTTATAATTGGTCGCATGCACATCCTCGCTCAGATCCGAAAAGGCATCCGTATAGCCACCGTGGTTCTGCATTGTCACATTAAAGATAAATGCCGGCTTTCCGTCTTCTTTGTTCTCATAGGTATCGATAATATGCTGCATATCTGCATCATCGCTGACATATTTACGCACATAAGTCTTATTCGCGTAATCATCTATAAAATTCAAATGTTCAAACCCAAGCAGCGGATATACTTTCTCCCGGTTCCATCCGGAAGCGTAGTACGGATGCTGCGCGTAAGTCTCATATCCGAGGCTTGCCAGATAGCTCGCCAGGGATGGCGTATCCTTTGTGATATACTGCTGATACGGGATACTTCCGCTCGGCAGAAACGACATCGTATTGCCTGTCAGAAACTCAAACTCCGAGTTTGCCGTATTGCCGCCGCACACCGATACCTGTGCATAGCCGGTGATTGTATGATCCGCGCCCTGTTGCATCTTATGCATAAAAGGCATGTAATCTTCGTTGGTCTCGAGATCTCCGACAACCGACAGATCCGAGAATGCTTCGTCCATGATTACAATGATATTCGGAAGGTCTTTGTTATTCGCATCCTCCCCCCGGTTCTTTGAGTCATTTGTATTCTCCTCATCATCCGCGAATACATTATCTGTGTTTCCGTATTGTTCGAGTGTCTTCTGTGCCTCCTCGGCACTGTACCCCTCCGGTTTATCGACTGCAACATACGCGAGATCCATCGCAAATGTTACCACCATGCCGTTTACCTTCGTCATGTACGCCGGCGTAAAAAGAAACGGATACAGATAATGTTTATTCTGGAATGTCTCCTGTTGCAAAGTATTGACAAAAAGACACAGTGCCAAACCACAAAGTACCGCCGAGCCGAGTCGGATCGGCAGTTTGATACGTGGTACCTTGCGCAAAACGCGCACCGCCACCATAAGCAAAACAAACAGAACCGTCACCACGATCATTCTTGGTGTCGGTGTAAAATCATAATTCTGTGCAACACTTGCGGCCGTCCGGACCGAAAGCAGATCCCACGGCACAAACGGTGTAGACCGGAACGCCATCACATAATGATTGGTCAACCCAAATGCAAGCGCAAGTGCAAGTTCTATCCGTAATGCAGTGGTCATCCGCCCGATCAGCAGATACAGGGTCCATGCGATCAATTCAAAAATCAATATATTAAACCACTGTGCTTCCTGACGCACTTCCGCAAGTGCATTGTGTTCAAACGCCTCCATCAGATAAAAGCTGATGATCGGCACGATTGCAAAACCGATCAAATATCGAGTCCAACGCTTCACATCCTCTATTGCCGATTTCGTTCCATCTTTCTCGTTCATTTCGCTTTCTTTTGTTCCTGCATCCTCAAAATCCTGTGCCACGTTCTTTTCCTTCCAATCTATATACGATCTCATGCATGCCCTCTGTTTTCTATCCATATTCCGATGCAATTATGTTCCATCCTTTTGCTCCGGAATGCCTAAATTAAAAAGGAACATTGATCCGGCATCATCTCATAGATTTTACCACACCTCTGTTCCTTTTTGAATGGATTTCACACTTTTTTCAGAATCATGTAATCCTGTCTATTTTCGGCTTCTCATATACGGATTCATTACGCAGACATCCTAATAATTGGATAACACAAGACGTTCCTTGTACACGCGGTCCATACGGTCGATCACACGTCGCGCCTGTCCGTATCTGCGCGGATTAATGGTGATCACCCACACTTTGTCCGCCCCTTTATACTCTTCTCTTTTAAAGAAAGGGATCCTCTTACTGTTCTTCGTAAAAGGAATGTGTTCCTCCAGAAGTGCCTCTGCCGTCTGTCGACTCACACGATCGTTTGTCGTTCTGCACAGTTCTACATCATTGTCCTTATAGTTTCCCAATTTCATTGTCACGTTTCATTCTCCTCCATCCTTTGAATCTCCGTCATTCCGTTTTACCTTGGGTCAATTGCGGTATCCCTTTGAAGTATCACCCCAACAGCTGCTTCACTTTACCTTCACCTGAATCTGCTTGCCAAGCCCCCCGGCCACCTTCACAAGAAAATCAAGGCTTGGATTGTAACGTCCACTCTCCAGTCTCGATATATTCGACTTCTTTGTTCCGACCAGCTCCGCCAATGACTCCTGCGTCATCCCTTGCGACTTTCGTACATCACGAAGCTGCTTTGCGACCTCCTGACTGGCATTACTCCTCTCTTTCATACCTTCGCCTTTCCATTTATCTCACTGCTCTAATGTTATCATATATGATAACTTTCGTCAATGATGAAAGCCCTATTTCCACCATTTCCATATGCACAAAAAATGCAGGCAGTCCCAAAAGTTCTGCTTGCATTCTTCCATTCTCTGTGCTAATATAATATTTGTTCGTGCCGGCGTGTCGGAATGGCAGACGATGCAGACTCAAAATCTGTTGTGGGTAACCACGTGCGGGTTCAAGTCCCGCTGCCGGCATTCTTTAAAATAGCTGAAGCCCTTGATTGTACTGTATGACAGTTGATCGAGGGTTTCTTTTTTCGTGGTTAGAATACCTTACGCTTACTTTTTTATTCATCTAACATGAGCAATCCCTTTTTCGCCTTATTCTTAAGACGTTCCATTTGCTCCTTTTCAATCTGCTGAATACTTTTTTCCGGTGTCGGCAAATCTTCCGGCATTGTTCCGCCAATTTTTTCAATGGCATTTCTTACTTCTCTTCCTACATTGTAATGAACAGAGGTTGCTTTATCTGCTCCCTGCACCTTATCTTTTCGAATTTTCTCTTCTGTTTGGGAAATACGGAAAAGGTTTGCAATCAGCTCTGTACTACCCATGTAGTCAAGTATCTTCTGTCCTACCTCCAACTGCTTTTTTGCATGAATATCATCCACATCCATTCCACCGTACAATCCCATGTAACCTGCATTCTGGAATATTGAAAATTCTTCATTCGTTATGACTCCGGCATTATGCGCTGTCTCTGCAAGCATCTGATTCCATTGCTTAATGTCCCCTCGCACTACCAATCTGCGATTATCTTCGTCCAATTCATTAAAATGATCTGCGACTTCCTGGCGATAAGTCTGAATTGCAAAATATGTTTGTCCTAAAGCAATCACTTCTTTACGTGGATCTCCATTTTGTACGATCAAATAACACGCATATCTTGACAACTCATAATCTTTCTTCGGCTTTGATGTTGCACCTGCTTCTACGATTTTGCTGACCTCAGCAAAATCGTTGGAAACACTGTGTCCGCTGTTCTCACAAGCAATCATCGCTCTATCAATAACCTTTGAGAAATTACGCCACTGTGCATAATCCAGTGCAGGTCCCAATTCTCTTGCACTCCAATATTCACTTCCATCTTCACGAATATGCTTAATATCTTCAAAACGTTTATATTCTATCGCATTTAAATCACTCATATATTATCCGGCTCCTTTTCATCCATATTTATATTATCGCACACTTCTTTAACTATGTATATTTTTTTGTACGCTCCAACATCTGCCGTGCCAGCCGGGCCATGCCCGGGATCGACCATAATTATAATATCTCATCAAATCTAAACACTTTTTCAATCTACTGCAT
>OBLI01003702.1_pt1 | contig 11518 bp, 13 predicted proteins | sample 1519701 | NCBI WGS metagenome assembly OBLI01 (sample SAMEA3663005, study PRJEB22513) | pig gut metagenome | biome: pig gut; feature: pig-associated habitat; material: faeces | place: France | collected 2012 | reverse complement strand
GAACAAGAGAAAACATGTATCAGATTTGGAAGCTCCGTAGCCTGATTGCTGACCGAAATGATTTCGTTCTCACATATTATCCATAGTTTAGAATACCAAAAACTCTATAACACAAACATATCCCCAAGGAAGGAACAATCGTTTTACGCATCGATGTGCATCCCTCGGAGGGTTTTTGTTGCATAAGAAATTCAAAAAATTTCTTACGCAACAAAAAAAGAAGCTGTTCCCACTCGTGATTACAGCTTCTTTCATTTTTATATTTTATTGAAAAGAGAGGATAAAAAATATATGAAAAACTATGGTTTAAGTATACCAAAGATCTCTCTCAATTCAATGTATAAACCATGAAACTTTCTAAACAAACCATAAACAAATCTATCTAATTTATTTATTTTGTAAATTCCTCGATAACCTCTTTTACCGTTTTGATCCGGTCTGCCTTCCATGCGTCTGCACCACAGAACAACAGCGCATCATCTACATTTCCCTTAACTGCATTGACCAGTCCTTCCGTAATACAATATAAGGTTTCAGCAGGATTACATGCCTCCATACAACGATGACAATGCTTTGGTGCGATTCTTCCTTCTGCTTTCACTCTCTTCATAAATGCATTGTTGATCGCACGTCCTGGAAGTCCTACTGGACTCTGAACAATGATAATATCCTCTTCCTTGGCATTTATGTAAGCTTCCTTGTAGCGGATATCCGCATCGCATTCTTCTGTCGTAACAAATGCAGTTGCAATCTGTACTCCATCTGCACCCAGATCCAAATAATGCTGCATCTTCTCTTTATCGCTGATTCCGCCGCCTACGATGATCGGAATGTGCTTTTCATACTTTTCTTCATATGGTTTCACCACTTCCATGATCTTCTTAATCTCATCATCATACGCACAGATATCGATATCTACCAGTTCCTTTGGCTTAAATCCCAGATGTCCACCTGCCAGTGGTCCTTCGATAACTACAGCATCTGGTGCAATCTGGTGCTTTTTATCCCAGCGCTTTAAAATAATATTGGCTGCTTTTTTCGATGATACGATTGGAACCAGCTTAATATCACTTCCGGCTGCTGCCTGTGGAAGCTCCATAGGAAGTCCTGCTCCGGTAATGATCATATCTGCCCCACTTTTTATGCACTGCTTTACATATTCCTCATAATGGTTGGTCACTGCCATAATATTGACTCCGATGATCCCACCATCTGAGATTTCTTTGGCACGCTTGATATGCTTGTCCAATGCACGCATATGAGGTTCTAACTGATTGGTATCCCAGTCCGGTTCATCATAACCAATCTGAGCTGCAGAAATCACACCGATTCCGCCTTCCTTTGCCACAGCTCCGGCAAGAGAACTTCTGCTTACACCAACGCCCATGCCTCCCTGTACAATTGGAAGCTTTGCTTCTAAATTACCGATTTTTAAAGGTTTTAACATCTGATATCCTCCATACATTTAAAAACTCCGAAAACGTTCATAACGCTCGTTTGCGAGTTCTTCTCCTGATTTCTTTTTATTTTCATCGATAAAATGAATGATATCTTTCTTCATTTCATCTGCGATTTCCAAAATATTATCCAGAGATACCGGTTCTGGCTCCCGGATGATCTTTTCAATCAATCCAAGTTCTTTTAAGTCCACTGCCGTAATCTTCATAACATCCGCTGCTTCTGCTGCACGCTTACTGTCCTTCCACAAGATAGATGCGAATCCTTCTGGAGACAGAATGGAATACATGGAATTTTCCATCATCCAGACTTCATTGGCTACTGCCATGGCAAGAGCACCACCAGAGCCTCCTTCTCCAATAAAGATCGATAAAACCGGCACCTTTAAGGATGACATCTCAAAAAGATTTCTCGCAATGGCCTCTCCCTGTCCTCGTTCTTCTGCTTCCAGTCCACAGAAAGCACCTGGTGTATCCACAAAGCAGATGATCGGACGATGAAACTTCTCAGCCTGTTTCATCAAACGTAAGGCCTTTCTATATCCTTCTGGCGAAGGCATCCCAAAATTTCTCTTAATATTTTCTTTTGTCGTACGACCTTTTTGCTGACCGATCACAGTTACATAACGGCCATCGATGGATGCCACACCACCTACAATGGCACCGTCATCTCCAAAATAACGGTCTCCATGAAGCTCTACAAAGCGGTCAAAGATGGTTCCAATATAATCTAAGCTGGTTGGTCTTTCTGCACTTCTAGCTATCATAACCCTGTCCCATGCTGATAACTTTTCTGCCATGATTATTCACCTGACCTTTCTTCGTCGTATTCCTGATTCTTACAGCTTCTGATAATCGCACTTAGTACCCTTCTCATGTTCTTGCGCTCTACGATCTTATCTACAAATCCATGTTCCAATAGGAATTCAGATGTCTGGAAGCCTTCTGGCAGCTTTTGACCGATGGTCTGCTCGATGACACGAGGACCTGCAAATCCGATCAATGCTCCCGGTTCTGCCAAGATCACATCTCCTAGCATAGCAAAGCTTGCAGTCACCCCTCCAGTCGTAGGGTCCGTCAATACAGTAATGTACAATAAGCCTGCTTCATCATGGCGTTTTAATGCCTGTGAGGTCTTTGCCATCTGCATCAAAGATACCATACCCTCCTGCATTCTGGCTCCACCAGAACAGGTATAAATGATGATCGGAAGCCTTAACTTCGTTGCCTTTTCTACTGCACGGGTAATCTTCTCTCCAACCACTTCTCCCATGCTTCCCATCATAAAATCAGCCCCCATTACTGCGATGACTACTTCTTCACCACGGATGGTTCCTTTTCCGGTTACGACCGCTTCCTGTAAGTTGGTGGCAGACTGGGTATGCTCTAATTTCTTTTTATAGCCAGGGAAGTTTAAAGGATCACTGGTTTCTAAATTCCGATCCCATTCTTCAAAAGTTCCTTTATCCAGAATCATTGCAATTCTTGTCTTTGGACGGATACGAAAATAACTTCCACAATGAGGACAGACATGATAATTCTTAACGATATCTTCTCCATAAACTGGCTTTCCACATGTTTCACATTTCTTAAAAATGCCATCTGGTGCTTCATATTCCAATAAAGACTCTTTTGCCTTTTTCATCGTTTCCATTATCTTTTTTTCATTAGAGGAAACGGTTCTTTTTTTAAACATATCCTTTAATGCCATGATTATTCACCTGCTTTTTCCCGTTCTTTGGCAAACCGCTCAATAAATCCGGTATCCACATTTCCTTCAATAAAATCTTTGTGATTGATAATATCATACTGGTAATCAATATTTGTCTTTACGCCCTGAAGTACCAGCTCTCCAAGGGCACTGTTCATCTTCTTGATGGCCAGCTCACGATTTTGATCATGTACGATCAGCTTCACTACCATAGAATCATAATATGGTGGAATTTTATATCCAGAATACAGTGCGGAATCAACACGGATTCCTTTTCCCCCAGGAAAATGTACATCGGTTACTTCTCCTGGACATGGCATAAAATCATGGTCCGTATCCTCTGCATTGATACGACATTCAATAGCATGCCCATGAATTTTGATATCATCCTGATGATATGGGAGCTTCTTGTTATCTGCAATGAGGATCTGCTCTCTGATCAGATCTACCCCTGTCACCCATTCTGTAACTGGATGTTCTACCTGGATTCTAGTATTCATCTCAATAAAATAATAATGATTGTCTTTATCTAATAAAAATTCAATGGTTCCGGCACTGTAATACCCGGCTGCTTTGGCCGCTTTTACCGCAACTGCTCCCATTTCTTTTCGTAACTGATCGCTGATAGCGATGGATGGAGATTCTTCGATCAATTTTTGATGACGTCTCTGAATCGAACAATCACGCTCTCCCAAATGAACTACATTTCCAAACTTATCTGCTATGATCTGAAATTCAATGTGGCGTGGATCTCTGACGAACTTTTCAATATACATAGTATCATCGCCAAATCCATTCTTCGCCTCCATCTGTGCAGTTTTAAACTGTGCTTCAAATTCTTCGGAAGACTCTGCAATTCGCATGCCCTTTCCTCCGCCTCCGGCAGAAGCTTTGATCATAACTGGATAGCCCATTTCATCTGCCAGCTTCTTACCTTCTTTCGCATCATAAACTGGATCCTTTGTACCAGGAACAACCGGTACACCAGCATCCATCATAGTCCTTCTAGCTTCTGATTTATTTCCCATCTTATCAATGATATCTGCAGAAGGGCCGATAAATGTAATCTTACACTTTTCACACATTCTTACAAATTTACTGTTTTCTGATAAGAATCCAAAGCCTGGATGGATGGCATCTGCTCCGCAGGCAAGTGCCGCACTGATGATGCTTTCCATACTCAGATAGCTGTCTTTTACTGCCGCCGGTCCAATACAGATTGTCTCATCTGCCAGCTGAGAATGCAGGGCATCCTTATCCGCTTCTGAGCAGATTGCTACGGATAAAATTCCCATTTCACGACAGGCACGAATGATACGAACCGCTATCTCACCTCGGTTAGCAATTAATATTTTTCTAAACATTTTAAAACCCCCGCTTATCCGAGCATAAATGTCAGCTCACCAGAACATACAACTTTACCGTCTACACGAGCTGTTCCTTTTCCAACGCCTACTGGTCCTTTCACCTTGATCATTTCCACTTCTAATTCCAATACATCTCCTGGTGTTACTTTTCCACGGAATTTACATTTGTTGATCCCGCCGAAAAATGCCAGCTTTCCTTTGTTTTCTTCGGCTGCCAGGCAGCATACAGCTCCCACCTGTGCCAGTGCTTCCACGATCAATACACCAGGCATTACCGGCATCTGAGGAAAATGTCCAGCGAAAAATGGTTCATTAAATGTTACACATTTTTTCCCTACCGCTCTCTGCCCGATTTCTAATTCTTCAATACGGTCTACCAATAAGAATGGAGAACGATGAGGAATGATTTCCTGAATCTGTTTTGTATCTAATACCATAATGATTTCCTTTCTATTTTACGACGATCAATGGCTGTCCATATTCTACCATCTGTTCATTTTCAACGAGAATTGCAGTTACGACTCCATCATACTCACTTTCCACTTCGTTCATCAGCTTCATTGCCTCTACAATTCCGATGGTCTGACCTTTCTTTACCGTATCTCCTACCTGAACAAATGGCTCTGCCCCTTCTGATGGAGCTGAATAGAAGGTTCCTACGAGAGGTGCTACGACCTCCTTACCATCAATCGCTGCTTCTACCCCTTCGGTCTCAACCATTACCGGTGCTGCAGCTACTGGAGCAGCAACCGTACCAGTTACAGTTACCTGTGGTTTTTTAATTACAACTTTATAATCATCTTCTTCGTATTTAAATTCTTCGATATTGGCAGAAGAAACTGCTTTAATCAAATCCAGCATTTCCTTTACTTCCATCTTGGCACCCTACCCTTCGTATTTTTTAATCAACAAGGTTGCATTATGTCCACCAAATCCTAAGGAGTTGGACATTGCATAATTTACGGTTCTATCTGTTACCGGCTCTAATGTGTAATTTAAATCACATTCTTCATCCGGCACCTGTAATCCAACGGTTGGATGGATATAATCTTCCATCACAGATTTTACACATGCGATAAATTCAATTCCACCAGCTGCTCCTAATGCATGACCGATCATGGATTTTGTAGAGCTGATATTGACATCCTTTGCACTTTCCCCAAATGCCTTCTTGATTGCCAGTGTCTCAAATGCATCGTTGGCATGTGTGCTAGTTCCATGAGCATTGATGTAATCTACCTCTTCCGGCTTAATCTCTGCTTCATTCATAGCAAATTCCATAGCTCTTGCGGCACCTTCTCCGTCTTCTGCAGGAGAAGTAATATGGAACGCATCTCCGGTAGAGCCATATCCTACTACCTCTGCCAGGATCTTAGCTCCTCTTGCTTTTGCGTGTTCATATTCTTCTAAAACGACAATTCCTGCACCTTCTCCCATGACAAATCCATCTCTTTCTTTGTCAAATGGAATGGAACATCTCTCTGGGTTTTCAGATGAGGATAATGCTGTCAGCGCTGCAAATCCAGCCACGCTGATCGGAGTAATGGCTGCCTCTGTACCACCAGCTACCATCACATCTGCTTCTCCAACCTGAATACTTCGAAACGCATCTCCAATACAGTTCGTACCTGTTGCACATGCAGTTACCACATTGACACATTTTCCACGTAAGCCAAACTGGATAGCTACATTTCCTGCTGCCATATTAGAGATCATCATAGGCACCATTAACGGAGAAACGCGGTTTGGTCCTTTCTTGGAAAGCTTTTCGCATTCCTTTTCCACTACCTGTAAGCTTCCCACACCAGAACCAACAGCAACACCGATTCTTGCTGTATCTTCCTTTTCCAGATCCAGACCAGAATCCTCTAATGCTTCCTTGGATGCAGCAATGGCATACTGGGAGAATAAGGACAATCTTCTAGCTTCTCTCGCACTGACATATTTCTTAGGATCAAATCCTTTAACCTCTGCTGCTAACTTTGCTTTATATTCAGATGCATCAAAATATGTGATCGGTGCAAATCCGATTTTCTGTTCTTTGATGCTGCTCCAAAATTCATCTACAGAATTTCCAATTGGGGTAATGGCACCCATTCCTGTTACTACAACTCTTCTTAAATTCTTCATCGTCTGTCACCTCTACATTCCCATTCCGCCATCAACCTGCAGTGTCTGGCCTGTAATATATGTTGATTTATCTGATGCTAAAAATGCAACTGCTTCCGCGATATCTTCTACCTCTCCCATTCTCTTTAAAGGTACCTGGCTTAAGATGCCTTCCTTCACTTCATCCGGAAGGATATCTGTCATCTCTGTGCGAATGTAACCTGGTGCAATCGCATTGACACGAATTCCTCTAGAACCGATTTCTCTGGCCAAAGATTTTGTCATACCGATCAGTCCCGCCTTAGATGCACAGTAATTGATCTGTCCTGCATTTCCGATCACTCCGGATACCGAAGACATATTAATGATACTTCCGCTTCTCTGCTTTAACATGATTCTGGATACATGCTTCATACAGTTAAAAGCACCTTTTAAGTTGACTTCGATGACCTTATCAAAATCTTCTTCTTTCATCTTCATAACCAGATTGTCTCTTGTAATTCCTGCATTATTTACCAGGATATCGATACGTCCAAATTCTTTCTTTACATCCGTGATCATATTCTTAGCTGTATCAAAATCAGAAACATCTCCCTGATAGGTCTTCGCTTCTCCACCAGCCGCCTGGATTTCTGCTACAACCTCTTCTGCTTTTTCCTTAGAGCCGCAGTAATTTACGATTACAGTAGCTCCATAACCTGCTAATGTCTTTGCAATCTGTCTGCCGATTCCACGGCTTGCTCCTGTTACAATGGCAATTTTTCCTGTTAGCATGAAGTTACCTCCTTCAATTTTTCCAAATCTTCCACTTTCTCTATATTCAAAATCTTCACTTTACGATTTACTTTTTTTACAAAACCAGACAATGTCTTTCCTGGTCCGATTTCAATAAAAGTATCCGCTCCGTCTTCCAACATCTTTTCTACAGATTGTTCCCAACGGACAGAAGAATAAACTTGTTTTCCTAATAATTCTTTTACCTGTGCAGCTTCTGTTACGAAATCAGCTGTGGTATTAGCCACATATGGAACTTCCGGTTCGTTGATCTGCACATCCTTTAATACATCCAGAAGCTTTTCTCCTGCTTCCTTTAACATATAAGAGTGAAATGGTCCGCTGACCTTTAATGGTACCACTCTTCTTGCTCCTGCTTCTTTTAAGCTTTCTCCAGCCTTCTTTACTGCGTCTGTCTCTCCAGAAATAACGATCTGGCCAGGGCAGTTATAATTAGCGATGGTTACGATTCCCTCTGTCTGCTCACAGATTTCTTCGATCAATTCCTTCTTAGTTCCTAAAACTGCAGCCATTGCACCCTGTCCCAATGGCACAGTATCCTGCATTAAGATTCCTCTCTGACGTACCACCTTCACTGCATCTTCAAATGACATTGTGCCATTTGCTACCAGTGCACAGTATTCTCCAAGGCTCAGTCCGGCTGTCATATCTGCCTTGATCCCTGCCTTCTCCACCTGCTTCAAGATTGCAATACTTGCGGTTACCATCGCTGCCTGTGTATATTCTGTCATATTGATCTTTTCATTTTCTTCAAAGCACAGCTCTTCCATGCTAAAGCCTAAAGCCTTTGATGCCTGCTCAAATACTTCTCTGCTGTCTTCAAACTGATCATAAAAATCCTTTGCCATACCTACATACTGTGCTCCCTGTCCAGGAAACATAAATACAACTTTGCCCATGTTACACCTCATTCTCATACTGTTCACTATTCATTACTTTGATTTCCGAATACTTTGAAATCCAAACTAATATTTTTCTAAAAAAGTGGCTTATAATCAAGTACGGTTGATTATAAGCCGTGTATTCTTCTTAGTCTTCTACACCTTTGTTCTTTAAGTAGTTGATAACATCTCCTACGGTATTTAAGTTTGTTAAATCTTCAGAAGGGATATCTACATCATATTCTTCTTCTAAAGCCATAACTAATTCAAATAAATCTAAAGAATCTGCATCTAAATCATCTTTAAAAGATGTTTCTAATTCTACTTCGCTTTCGCTAACACCTAACTGCTCAGCAATGATTTCTTTCATTTTTTCTAACATAACTTTAATCTCCTTTAATAAACCCTAATAATCATTTTAAATAGTTTGATAGTCAAAGTATACCTTCCAGTACCCCCTTTGTCAAGCTATTTCCATATGTTTCTTTTCTAATCACTATTATAATGACCCATTTCCCCGTATGCAACTCTTTTTTTTATGGATGAACACATTTCATGAAACGTCTTTTAAACTTTTGTATAAAATTAAAAACATACAAAAAAGTTATTGCAAAATGAAAAAATTGGGTCTACATTATTCAAGAAAGTTTAATACTTACCTATTAAAAGGAGGAACGCAAAATGACAATTCAACAAATTATTGCCGTCGTTATTTTCATAGTAACTATGACAGCAATCATGACAGAAAAGGTCCATCGTACCGTAGCTGCCATGACTGGTGCCATTTTATTATTGGTAACCGGTATCTTAAGTCTTGATACTGCAATTGGATATGTGGATGTAAATACCTTAGGCGTATTGGTAGGAATGATGTTATTTGTCGGCATCGTCAAAAATTCCGGAATCTTTGAATACATAGCCATCAAAGCAGCAAAGCTTGCCAAAGGACGCCCATGGCCTATCATGGTAGCTTTCATTGTGATCACAGCTGTCCTTTCTGCCTTTTTAGATAACGTAACAACCGTTTTATTGGTAGGACCCATGACTCTGGCCATTACAAAAATGCTGAATGTAAACCCAATTCCATATATTATGACGCAGATTATGGCATCTAACATCGGTGGTACTGGCACTTTGATCGGTGACCCACCAAACATTATGATCGGAAGTGCTGCAGACCTTGGATTTGGTGACTTCTTGTTAAATACTGGTATGGCTTCTATCATCGTTTTAATCATCAGTATTTTGTGCTATTATGTATTGTATCGAAAACAACTGATCGTAGATGAAGCAAATATTAAAAAAGTCATGGCTCTGGATGAGAAAAAATCCATTGTCAATCCGGCATTAATGAAAAAGAGTATTCTCATGCTCTGCCTGGTCGCTCTGGGATTCATTCTCCATAGCCAGTTACATTTAGAGTCCTGTTACATCTCTCTATCTGCCGCCTGCATTATGCTGCTGATCGGGAAACAGGATCCAGAAGAAATCATCGCTACTGTAGAGTGGTCTACGATTCTATTCTTTATCGGTTTATTCGTCGTTGTCGGCGGACTGGAGCAGGTAGGCATTATTGACAGCCTTGCACATGGTCTGGTGGACATCACAGGTGGCAATATGTTGATCACCATGATGGCAATTTTATGGATTGCAGCGATTGTTTCTGCATTTTTGGATAATATTCCATTTGTGGCTACCTTGATTCCACTGATCATAACCATTGGAAAGACCGGCATGGATATTACTCCTTTATGGTGGGCACTGTCTCTTGGCGCATGTCTGGGTGGTAATGGTACCTTGATCGGTGCCTCTGCCAATGTGGTCTTATCTGGCATCAGCAATAAGGCCGGCCATAAGATTACCTTTGCCTCCTACTTTAAGGTTGGTTTTCCAATGATGATCCTATCCATCATCATAAGCAGCATCTTTTTATTAATCCGCTTTGCATAAGGGAGGAATGATATATGAAATTATCTGTAAGTGGAGATTATATCAATATGCTTCTGCGTCAAATGGGCGCAACCAGCATCAAACATTTTGACAGTAAGATGAACATCGTAAACTTCGATCTGGGAGATGGACTGATCGTATCTTATGTATATAATGTCACAAGAAAAAATAAATACTTTCTTCAGCGTATGCGCCCGTACTCCTTAGTAGAAGGCTTTTACGCTACAGAAGAAGAAATCATTGAGTTTATCCGCAAAGATATCGCCAGATTTAAAAACGCGAAAAACAGCAAGAACTTTAATACTTTCCTGTTAATTTCCCATCTGGGTCATCATGTATCTTCCCATATCGAAGAATTATTCTTAAATTATAATGTTCCGGAAGAACAGATGCGAAAGATTGAAAAAGAACTGGAAGATTCCCTCTACGATATTCTGGAAATGTTCCACAAATGCGAAAAGATTGATGTGGAAGGAAAGCAGGACGAAACGAATTCTAATTTGGACGAATAAAGAGAGAAATCATCTTCCAATACACCGTACATCATAAAGCTCATGAGTGTTTTTGTAAATAAATGTAAATTATAATTGGCTTTTCTGACACGAAATGTTATAATATTACCATCTGGTAAAATATGGAAAACAATAAATATTGAACCATCTGGCCAGAAATATTATACTAGAAGGAGAATGAGAAGATGTCAGAAAAAACCGAAGGATGATGGAGCGATGCCGAAAATTAGAGGAATATTCCTTTTTCATCAGTAGAATCCGATCTTATGAAGAAGAAGGAATATCGATGGTAGAGGCCGTGGAGCGAGCCAAAGAAGAATCCATAGGAAAAGGTGTTCTGGCAGAATTTCTAAGAAAGAACAGAGATGAGGTGCGGGACATGATTTTGACAGAGTATAATGAACAAAAGCATATCGAAAACGAAAAAAAATGGAGTTACGAAGAAGGGTTACAACTCGGAGAGGCACGAGGAAGACAGCTGGGCGAGGAAATAGGTGAAAAAATCGGAAAAATGCAAGCAGTTAAGGATATGATCATACGATTATCTCAAAAAAAAGAGATTTCTTTAAAAGAAGCTATGGAAATGCTGGATATCCCGGAAGAATATCAAAATGAGTATCTTGATCTAATTAAAAGTAACGATAACAAGTAATAGAATAAATGCGGGTTTTATGGACTAAATGAAGAAGAAAATTTCTCCTCCTGCGCCTAGGATGCCAGAACGTAAGAACAACCA